>Ga0181519_10000767_pt1 | contig 28597 bp, 26 predicted proteins | sample PEATcosm2014_Bin_26_FD_121102 | JGI IMG/M metagenome (GOLD analysis project Ga0181519, IMG submission 121102) | Peatland microbial communities from MTU Mesocosm Facility, Houghton, MI, USA - PEATcosm2014_Bin02_10_metaG | ecosystem: Environmental > Terrestrial > Soil > Wetlands > Peat | place...
AGCTGCGAGCTGTAGGAATCGACGCAAGTCACATCCTGAATTTGGGGAGCATTCGCCCTGGGTGCACGTTGGAGGACCTCCTGAGCGTCGAGATGCTGTTTCAGGGCGTTAATTCAGAATTGTCAACCTGGTCCCTGGGCGAAATCGCTGAGTCCGCACTCCCGGATGTGGGTAGGTGGTCGGCGCTCGCAGACTTGGCATCGGCAGCACACATCGACTTTGAACGAATCTCAAAACCGCGCGTGGCTCAGCGTGTAATCGAGTTCGCGCGGTCTGAGGAAGGCGACGCGTTCAGACAGCCACTTGCCGATGAAGCAACGAGGGTTGCCCTCGTAGCTCTCCATGGGTCCATCTGCTCTGGATTGGGAGTGGCTCCGTAGAAATCGGACTCTCTTCTCCCGCGAACAGGCGTCGGATTCGAACCAAGCGATTGGCGGGGGTGCGGCGTTTTGGATCGCCTCCCCTAATAACCCAAGGTCACTCAGTGCGCCCCTCGGGATTCGAACCCGAAACCTGCGGATTAAGAGTCCGTTGCTCTGCCGTTGAGCTAGAGGCGCGGAGAGATCCTATCTCTCCGCGCCTCGGCGCATCAGCGCTGGATGGACTTCACCTCGAGGTAGTCCTCAAAGCCGAAGGCGCCGCGCTCGCGACCGAATCCGGACTGCTTGTACCCACCGAACGGAGCGAAGGGGTTGAAGTGGCCCCCATTTACGTCCACCTGGCCGGTCCGTAGCTTCTGGGCGACTTCGATTGCGTGCTCCTTCGTGCCGGCCCAGACACTTCCTGCGAGGCCGTAGTCCGAGTCGTTGGCGATCTCAATCGCCTCCTCCTCAGTGTCGAACGGAATGATCGACAGGACCGGCCCGAAGATTTCCTCTCGAGCGATGGTCATGTCCGGAGAGACGTTTGAAAACACGGTTGGCTGTACGAAAAAGCCCGCCTCAAGTCCGTCAGGGGCCTCAGGTCCACCCGTGACCAGCGTCGCCCCCTCTTCGATTCCCTTCTTGATGTAGTCGCGAACCCGGTCTCGCTGGACGCCGGAAACCAACGGGCCGATGCCCGTTGTCTCCTTGAAGGGGTCGCCAGGCTGGAATCCGGCGACGGCGGCAGCGGCCAGCTGCTCAACCTCGGCCATCCGTGAACGTGGGACGAGCATTCGAGTGAGCGCCGAGCACGTTTGACCGGAATTGAGGTAGCAGCCAAAGAGACCTGCTGGAACCGCGACTGCGAAGTCAGCGTCCTCAAGGAGGATGTTCGCCGACTTCCCTCCGAGCTCGAGCGAGACCCGCTTGACGGACTGCGCACATATTTCCATGACACGCTTCCCTGCCCGCGTCGAGCCCGTGAATGAGACTTTGTCGACCAGGGGATGGCTCGCGATCGCTTCTCCGGCAACTGGGCCGAGGCCCGTCACGAGATTGAACACCCCGTTCGGGAGTCCTGCATCGTGAATAACCTCAGCGAAAATGAACGCGTTGATCGGAGCGACCTCACTCGGCTTGAGTACGACGGTGCAACCTGCGGCCAATGCAGGAGCAACTTTGTTCGCGATCTGATACAGCGGATAGTTCCAAGGAGTGATCGCCCCGACGACACCGACCGGCTCCTTGACAACGAGCGAATTGCCAATCTCCTCTTCCCACACGAAGGAGGCAGCGCGTGCGGCGTTGTCCGCAAATTCGCCTGCTGGCAGTCCAACCTGAATCAACTCAGAGAGACTGCGCGGCATCCCCACCTCGTGGCTGATGACATCGGCGAGCTCGCTCGAGCGAGCCTGCAACCCTTCGAAGATCTTCTGGAGGAACTCACCTCGGTCCTTGGCGGGAGTTGCTGCCCACGGTGCGAACGCCCGGGAGGCGGCCCGCACCGCGCGATCAACGTCCGCCGCGTCTCCCGCGGGGACGGTCGCGAACACCTCCTCGGTGGTCGAGTCGATCACCGAAAGTGTCTCGGATCCCGCTGGAGTCACCCATTCGCCATCGATGTACAAGGCATCCCGAACGATCACCATGACCCCACCTCCTGCAGCGCCCGGTGGCGCATATCGCGAAGATTAGTGCTGGGTTTACGGACTCTGCGCGGGATCGACTGCGAAGTACGGGTAGGTGCCGCCGGAGAGGACCGCGAAGACCGCCTCGCACGCCATCCGGCACATCTGCGAGCGGGTCTCGATCGTGGCGCTCCCGATGTGGGGTGTAATCACGACGTTTGGGGCGTGGCGAAGGCGGTCGCCCAATGTCGGCTCATTGACGAAGACGTCCAGGCCGGCTCCCCAGAGATGGCCGGACTCGAGCGCGTCAGCCAGGGCATCCTCATCAACGACAGCACCCCTTGCCGTGTTGATCACGATCGCGCCACGCGGAAGCAGAGCGATCCGCCGGGCGTCGAGCAGCGACTCCGTCTCGGGGGTTAGTGGCGTGTGAAGGCTGAGGACGTCGCTTCGCCGTAACAATTCGTCAAGATTCGGCACGTACCCAGGGAGACCCGTGTCATGCCGGGCGTGGTGGATGACATCCATCTCGAAGGCCTCCGCCCGGAGGGCGACCTTGCGGCCAATGCGACCAAATCCAACGACGCCGATGGTCTTGCCCTCGAGGTCACGCCCGAGGTCCTCGGTTGCCGAGAATCGAGTCCATCCCCCCGAACGCAGGATGCCCACGTCTTCGACGACCCTGCGTGAGACAGTGAGGAGAAGCGCCATCGCCAGATCCGCAGTTGCGGCATCGAGAACGCCCGGGGTGTGCGTCACTGCAATTCCCCTGGCGGCCGCTGCTCCCACCTCGATGTTGTCGAGTCCGACTGCCACATTCGCGACGACGCGCAGACTCGGCGAGCCGGCCTCGAGCGTTGCTGCGTCGATTCGGTCATTGAGCAGGCAAATGAGCGCATCGGCTCCGACGACCGCGCGATGGAGCTGATCCGTTGCGGGTGGCCCGGAGCTAGAGAGGAGTTCTAGTCGCAGTCCCGCGTCGGTGAGGATGGTCGCCGAACCTTCGACGAGAGGCTGGGTGATCACGACACGCCCGTCCATGCCGCGACTGTAGAGGCAGGCGCGACGCTGGTTTCTAAGAGTCGGCTGGTAACGTCCGTCTTGACGAAAGGGGCGAGAATGCGCAGTTCAGGAAGGCTGCTGACGGTTGGCACCCTCGGACTTGCACTGATGGTCGCTGCTGTCGCCGTCCCCGAGGTTGCGTCTGGCTCGTCGAGTGTTCCCGGGCTCACGGCAACCCAAGTCAACATTGGTGCGATCGTCACCCAGTCGGGCTCTGTTGCTGCCGATTTCGCTCCATATCTGGCTGGCGTGAATGCTTACTTCGATTACGTATCCAAGGACCTCGGGGGCGTGAACGGGCGCAAGATCGTCCTGACGAACGCTCTCGATGACGCGAGCGACCCCTCTACGGACATCACCGATGCGAGAACCCTGGTCACGGCTGACCACGTCTTCGCGATCGTCGGGATTTCGACAGCCTTCTTCTCCGCGTCGACGTATCTGGGGAAGACCAGCGTTCCGGTGTTCGGCTACGCCACGCAGAACGTCTGGGCGGGCCCGAAGAACCTCTTTGCGGACGGTGGCTCTGAAGTCGATTTCGACTCGTCCGTGCCTGACTTCGCCTATGTGGCGCACAAGACGAAATCAACAAGGGTCGCGGTGGTCGCGCTCGACTATCCATCGTCGCAGGACGAATGCAAGGGCGCAGTAACCGGCCTCAGGACGTACGGCATCAAGGTCGTGTACTCGAACCTCGACGAGCCGATCTTCAACCAGACGTTCAGCACCGACGTCACGAAGATCAAGTCCGCGAACGCCGACATGGTGATCACCTGCATGGACGTCGACAGCAGCGTGCTGCTCTCCAAGACGATGCAACTCGATGGGTACACGCCCGCGGCCCAGATGTGGCTCGACGGGTATGACCGCAACATTCTGAAGAACGACGCCCAATACATGAAGAACACCTACTTCATGCTCCAGCACGTGCCATACGAGCTCGCGGCTGCATACCCCGCCGTCTTCCCGGGCATGTCGCTGTACTTCCAGTCGATGGCCAAGTACGGATACTCGAGCAACGAGTTCTCCGATGTCGCTCTCCAAGGATGGGAAGGGGCGAACACGTTCGTGGAGGGACTGCGCGCCGCCGGCAAGCATCCGACGCAGGCGTCTGTCGTCGCGGCGATCAACAAGATCAAGTCCGACACGGCCGGTGGCATCGTCGGCCCGATCAACTGGACGATCGCGCACAGCAAGGTGACCTCCCCATCGTGCGTCTCGTTCGTCGAGACGAGCGGGACGTCGACATCGTCAGCGTCGTTCGTCCCGGCGTTCAACAAGGGGAGCGACCCATGGGTGTGCTTCCCCCTCGGAAAGAAGGCAAACCTGAACGCCCCAGTCGCCGCGCCCGCGGGCACACCGGGGGCCTGACCAGGATCCCGTGGGGGAGTTCTTCAGCTACGCGCTGCCCAACATCCCGTTTGGGTGCACCTATGCCCTGGTTGCCGTCGGGCTCGTGCTCACGTACCGGGCAACCGGCGTCTTCAACTTCGGCTTCGCGGCGGAGGCATACGCCGCCGGAGTGATCTACTCGGAGCTCTACTGGCACGGCATGCAGCGGACGTGGGCTGCGCTCGTCGTCGTTTTTGTCGTCGCGCCCATCTTCGGGGCGCTGCTCGATATCGGTTTGTTTTCGAGGATCCCGACAGGGAACCTGACGGCCAAGATCGTGACGTCCCTCGGGGTGATGGTGGTGCTTCCCACGGTCGTGTCGATGTTTCTCGGACAGGTCGTGGTCTACGCGCCCCCGGCACCCCTGTTCGTGCAGGGACCGATCTGGACGATCGGCTCGGTGACCGTCAACGGTCCCGAGCTCTGCACGATCGTGGCGACGATCGCCGTTCTCGTCGGCCTCTCGATCATGTTGCGCACCCGTCGTTTCGGATTGCCCATCCGAGCAGCAGTGGAAAGCCCAAAGCTGCTTGAGCTTGCCGGGGTCAATTCGAAGTGGGTCCTTCGTGCCGCGTGGATGATCTCGACGAGTCTTGCGGCACTCGCGGGTGTGCTCTACGCGGCGTCTTCGATCACGCTCGATCCGAACGCCTACGGCGTGCTTCTTGTCGCAGCGATCGCAGCCGCAGCGATCGCTGGACTGAAGAGCATCCCGTGGGCGGTTGCTGCCGGGATTCTGCTTGGCGTCATCCAGGGGGTGGAGTCGGGCTACATCCCCACCGACACCGTCTGGTACCAGGCACTCGTTCCGAGCCTCCCGTTCTTCATCCTGCTCGTGGTGCTCATTGTGCACCCCGCGTTCCGGCACCTCGACGACGCCGTCGATCCGATGGCGGCCATTGAGCCGCCCCCACCCGCGCCGGCGCTCTCGCTCCGGCCCCCGCAGCTGAATCGGACGATCCGCAGATGGCGCTGGCCTCTCTTCGCCCTGATCCTCGCGCTGATCCTGGCGACGGTCCCGTCGCTGTGGATGTCATCGCTGACGCTCGGCGTCTCCTACTCGATCATCTTCCTGTCGATCACGCTGCTCACGGGACTCGCTGGCCAGCTCTCTCTCGCACAGGCGGCCTTCGCCGGGATCGGTGCATGCACCGTCGCACAGCTCACGTACAACCAGCACACCCCGGTCCTGCTTGCGGCACTGGCCGGCGCGGCTATCGCTGGACTCGGTGGGTGGCTCGCGTCGCTCCCTGCACTTCGGCTGCGCGGCCTGCCGATCGCCCTCCTCACCCTGTGCCTGGCGCTGTTGGCCGACAACCTGCTCTTCCCGACGTCTTGGATCGGAGGTGGACCGTCAGGTCTGCCGGTTCCGCGCCCGACTGTGTCGGGGATCAATTTCGCGGGGGCCGACTCGAAGCCCTTCTTCCTGCTCCTCGTGTTCGTGCTGCTCGGCGTGGGTGGAATGGTCCAGCTGCTGCTGCGCGGCACGACCGGGCGGGCGTTGGCGGCGGTGCACGCGAGTCCGATCGGGTCCGCGAGCGCTGGCGTGCCGGTGCGGCGAATGACGATGCTCGTCTTCGCGCTGTCCGCGGCGATCGCTGGTCTCGGGGGTGCATTCTTCGCCATGAGCCTCGGCCAGGCGACACCCACGGACTACAACTGGTTCTTCGGCCCAACCTTCCTTGTCATCGTCGTCACCGTCGGGGCCACCACCGTTGAAGGCGCGATCGGGGCCGGCATGGCGTTCGCCTTGATCACCCAGGCCCTGACGTACCTGCCGTCGCGGGTCGGGGGGACGAGCGCGGGCGGAGCCTCGCTCACCGTGCTCCTGCTCTCGCTTGGGGCGTTTACCTATGCATCGCATCCCGAGGGGATTGTCGAGTACCTGAAGCGTCAGGCGATGGGGGCAATCTTCAAGGAACATCGAGTGGGCGCCCCGCTGGCGGCGCCCCTCAGCTCGAAGAGCCTCTCGTGACGGCGCTGCTCGAGGTGCACGGCGTTTCGAAGCGGTTCGGTGGTCACGACGTCGTCGACGATGTGTCACTCACGATCGAGCACGGGGAGGCCGTGGGTCTCATCGGGGCCAACGGTGCCGGCAAGACCACGCTCTTCAGGATGATCGCCGGCGAGCTGCCCCTGAGCGCCGGCTCGATCTCCTTCGAGGGGTCGCCCTTGCCGCCCCGCATGGATGCACGTGCACGGCGGGGGATCGCGCGGACGTTCCAGTTGGTCGAGCTGTTCGGAGGCCTCACCGTGCTGGATCATCTCCTCGTCGCTCTGCAGGCCCACGACGGGCGGCAGGGGCCGATCCGCGACCTCCGAGGTGCCGGGGACACCTTTCCTGCGGAGCGGATCCGATGCGACGAGGTGCTCGATCTCTGCGGGCTGCGTGAGCGCGCGGACGAGCCCGCAACTGCACTCAGCCTGGGCGAGCGCCGAGCGGTCGAGCTTGCCAGAGCGCTCATCGGACATCCCAAGCTGCTGCTGTCTGACGAACCGTCCTCGGGACTCGACTCCGATGAGGCCGCACACCTTGCAAGTGTCCTCGGTCGCGTGCGGGAGGAGAGCGGGCTCGCGGTGCTCATCGTCGAGCACGACCTGCCGACTGTCGAAGCGGTCGCCCAGCGCGTCGTCGCCATGGATGCAGGCAAGGTCATCGCGCAGGGGCCGTTCGCAGAGGTGATCCGGGATCCTCAGGTCGTTGCGTCGTGGCTCGGGAGCCCGACGTGAGCGCGCTCGTGTTCAAGGACGTCTTCGCCGGCTACGGCCCCTACAAGGCCCTCAATGGCGCGACGCTCGAGGTCGGTGATCGCGATTCGGTCACGATCCTCGGGAGGAACGGGGCCGGGAAGTCGACGCTCGCGCGCGTGGCGAGCGGCCTCGTGCACATCACAGCGGGCCGACTCGAGGTGCTCGGTCGCGACGCATCCCGGATCGCGCCGCACACGCTCGCTCGTGCCGGCGTGCTGCACTTGCCCGAAGGCGTGGGACTTTTCGCGGGACTGAGCATCGAGGAGAACCTGGTGCTGCGTGTCGGTGGCGGGACCGCATCGGAGCGGGCGCGTCGCCTGGAGCGCGCGATCGACGCTCTCGGACCACTCAGGGATCGTCGCAATGTGAAGTCCGGGCAGCTCTCAGGCGGTCAACAGCGCCTTGTTGCCGTCACCGGAGCGCTGGCTGCGGAGCCGAAGCTGTTGATCGCCGACGAGCCTGCACTCGGGCTCTCTCCCGCGGCAGCCGATGACGTCTATGGCGCGCTCGACCAGTTCCGCACGAGCGGCGCCGCGTTGGTCGTCATCGAGACGCGGCTGGACCGCGTCGCACCGCTGTGCCCGCGGGCAATCGTGCTCGACAAGGGGACGGTCGTCTACGACGACGCGACCGCAGGCGCGCGCGCGGCGCTGCAGTCGCTCATGGAGGGCCGGGGGTCCACCTAGCCGTTCGGGGTGAATGCAGCCTTGATGACGCCCGATCGTGCTGGCTCCGCAAGCGACACGCAGAGCTCAAGCCAGCGCTCGAGCGGCGCGACGTGGGTCACGAGCCACGACAGGTCGAGCCCCTGCTCGCAGGTCGCGAGATAGTGGTCGATGGCGTGCGCTCGGTGGCCATCGATCGACTCAACCCCGAAGCCCGAGGAGCCGGTGACCGTGAGCTCCTTGAAGTAGATGGGGGTCCATTCGAAGCGTCGAGGGGTCGCGACGCCCAACAGCACGATGTCGCCGCGGACCTTCACGATCCGAACGGCGAGCTCGAGCGTCTCGGCCGAGCCGACGGTGTCGTAGACGACGTCGACCCCGCCCGGATACGACATGGGAAGGCCGACGAGCGAGGGGTGCAGGTCGGCTTGGGACCACGAGGCCAGCGACTCGAGCGTCTGCGCCCTCGGCTCGTGCGCCACGACGAGGTCCCCCCCAAGCCGTGCTGCAGCAGCAGCCTGATGATCGAACCGCGTGACGACGCCGACGGCGACGTTCGGGTGCCAGCGTCTCAGGACGGCGACTGCCGTCGTCCCAAGTGCACCCTGCCCGATGACCAGTGCTCGACCGTCAGGCGGCGGAGGCCTCCTCATGATCGCGTGCAGCGACACGCTGAATGGGTCCGCCAGGACGGCGGCTGCGTCGCCGACGCCGGGAGCAACCCTGTGGAGCTGGCTCCCGTGGACAGCCAGTCGCTCGGCAAACGCCCCGGGCGCGCCAGCGGTGACACCGATATGCAGCCCCGGACCAATGCCGGCATCGAGGAACCGCTCGCATTGCGCAAGGTTTCCCTGACGGCAAGACGCGCACGGGACAAGTCCCCGTGGCGCGCAGGACAACCAGGGATTCAGGACGACGCGCTCGCCGGGCTCGAACCCCGAGGACGGTCCGGCTTCGACGACGTCGGCGACCACCTCGTGGCCAGGAACGAACGGCAGCTGCGAGAACGAGGCCATCGGATTGTCCATGTCGCCCTCGCTGAGGTCTCCGAGCATGAGGCGGGCATCGGACCCGCATATCCCGACGAGCCTCGGGGCGATGACCACTCCTTCGTCGCTGCCAACCACGGGCTGGTCGAGGTCATGAAGCCCGAACGGCTGCGCCAGGATCGTCGCGACGGCCGGGTCGTCAAGGGACGCCGGCGCGGCGGCAGGAATCGCACGGGGGATCCCGTAGACGAGCGCCCTCACCAGGCGTCGCCGGGGATCGTCATCTCGTCGTCGCCCCGGACCGCAGCGAGCATCCCGGCTCGGAAGCCCTGGAAGTCAGTCGTCTTCATCTCTGCGATGAACTTGAGGTCAGGGACGTAGTGCTCGATCTGCGGTGAGCTGAGCGACGCCACGATGGCATCGGCCACGATGGCGGGTGCGAAGAGCTCGCCGTCATATGCGGCGGGATCCTGTCCCGGCTGGTCCCACACCTCGGTGTCGATCGGCCCAGGGAGGATGAGCCGCAGCTCGACGCCGGTGCCCGCGAGGTCCATGGACGCGGCCTCGGTGAACCCGCACAATGCGAACTTCGAGGCGCAGTACGCCGCTTCGCCCGAGACTCCGAGGCGACCGCCGAGGCTCGACACGTTGACGATGGTGCCACGGGCCCGCCGGACCATCCGCTGCAGCACCGCGAGCGTCATGGCGACGGGGATCCGGTAGTTCAGGTGCAGCACCTCGTCGACCTCGGCCATGGTGAGCGCCGTGACCTGCCGGCGCATCGGGACCCCGGCGTTGTTGACGAGGACGTCGATCGCGCCGAATCGCTCCCAGATCTCATCGCACAGCGCGGTCGCCGCTGCCTCGTCGCGCAAGTCGCAGGCGATGTAGTCGGACCCCGGTGCGTTCTCCCGGCACTCGCCGACGACGTCGGCGAGCCGGTCCGCCCGCCGTGCGACCGCGATCACCGTGGCGCCCTGCGCTGCGAGCGCTCGGGCGGTCGCCGCTCCGATGCCGGACGAGGCCCCGGTGACCACGGCGATCGTCTCGATCGTCACGGCCACCGGTCCTCCCGTCTCGGCGCACGCGCACGCGTGCAGTGGGGTGAGCGAGGGGACTTGAACCCCCGGCCTCCAGGGCCACAACCTGGCGCTCTAACCGCCTGAGCTACGCCCACCAGGAGTTTTGAGTCTGCCACAGAACGCCGAACCGCTGGCGGCGATGGGGCCCGCAGTACGATTCTGCAGAGCCCCTGTAGCTCAACTGGATAGAGCAGATGGTTTCTACCCATCAGGTTGCGGGTTCGACTCCTGCCGGGGGCACCACCCACGGTTCCGACGCCGGCCGCCACGGAGCAACGGCCGTCGAGCCGGGTATCGTCGTCGCAGGCCCATGAGCACCGCATCGTCCCTGCAGAAGTCGGCGTCCAACGACACGAGCACCGCCATCATCCGGACCGAGGCGCTGACGAAGGTCTATGCCGGTGCGGACTTTCGGGCTGTCGACGAGCTCAACCTCACGGTCGGTGAGGGGGAGATCTTCGGGTTGCTCGGCCCGAATGGCGCGGGCAAGACGACCACCGCCGGCATGCTCACGACGAGGGTGATCCCAACGTCGGGGCGGGCCTACGTCGCCGGCATCGACGTCGTGGCCCACCCCGCACTCGCCAAGCAGGTCATCGGCGTCGTCTCCCAGACCAACTCCCTGGATCGCCAGCTCAACGTCTGGGAGAACCTCTACTTCCACGGACGGCTCTTCGGCATGGGCGCGGCGCAGTCTCGGGCCGAGGCGGACAGGCTGCTCGAGCAGTTCCAGCTCTCCAAGTGGGCAAAGGCGTCCGTCTACGCGCTGTCCGGCGGCATGGCCCAGCGCCTCATGGTGGCCCGATCGATCTTCCACCGCCCGGCGGTGCTCTTCATGGATGAGCCGACGGCCGGCCTGGATCCGCAGAGCAGGCTCGCCCTGTGGGACATCTTGCGCCAGCTCAACGACGACGGCCAGACGATCATGCTGACGACGCACTACATGGAGGAAGCCGACCAGCTCTGCGACCGGGTCGCGATCATGGACCACGGGAAGATCCTCGCGCTGGACACGCCTGATGGGCTCAAGCGCGGGGTCGGTGCGGACACGATCGTGACGGTCAAGGCCACCGGCGACCAGGAGCGCCTCGCCCACGTCCTCGAGGCGGGGGTCGACGGCGTGACGAAGACGCGCCCGACCGAGGAGGGGCTTGAGCTGCACATGCGTGGCGGGGACCGCCTCCTCGCGCGGGTCATCTCCACGGCGGAGGAGGCGGGCTTCGAAGTCGCCGATCTCTCCGTCGCCGAGCCGTCCCTCGAGACGGTCTTCATCAGCCTCACCGGCAAGGAGCTGAGGGACTGATGCAGCAGGCTCCAGCGGGCACGGCACCAAACCGAGAGATCGTCCATGGGCCGACACGGTCAGCCCTGCAGACGAGTACGACCGCTCTGGGCGCCCTCCTGCTGCGCGACGTCGTGGTGCTCCGCAAGAACCTTGGCTCGTTCGCGCTGCGGACCGTCATCCAGCCTTTCCTGCTCTGCTTCGTCTTCCTCTACGTCTTCCCGAAGATCGGCCAGTCCGTCGGCGGAGCCGGTGGCCGGGCGGCTGAGATCGACTTCGACACCGTGCTGGTCGCCGGCGTGGTCGGGATCTCGATCATGTTCCAGGGGGTGCAGTCGGTCGCGCTGCAGATGTCGCAGGAGTTCGGGTTCACGAGGGAGATCGAGGACCGGGTGCAGGCACCCTGCCCGATCTGGCTGGTCGCGTTCGAAAAGGTGCTCTCCGGGTCGATCCAGGGCCTGATCTCGGCCTGCCTCGTGCTCCCAATCGCTTCGGTGGTCCACGCCTCGGGGGTCCACGCCGACCTCAGCTTCCACTGGCTCGTGATCCTCACCGTCGTCCCCCTCAGCTGCGTCGCAATGTCATCGCTCGGCCTCGTGCTCGGCACGAGCTTCGAACCGCGGAACATCGGGCTCATGTTCGGCTTCGTGGTCCTGCCGATCACGTTCCTCGGAGGGACCTACTACCAATGGACGCGACTCGCGCCCGTCGAGGTCGGCCGGTTCCACTGGCTGCAGGTGATCGTCCTCATCAACCCCCTGATCTACGTCAACGAGGGCATGCGCGCCGCGTTCACGACGGTGCCGCATATGCACCTCTACATCATCTACCCGGTGCTGGTCGCGTTCTGCGCCGGCTTCTCGGCGCTCGGCCTTCGGAACTTCAAGCGCAGGGTGCTCAGCTAGGTCGTAGGGGAGTGCTCGGCAAGCCGGAAGATGGCGGGCCGCCCCGGCGTCCTCGTGATGGTTCCCTCGCCCTCGAGGAGCACGAGGTGCGCGAGGGTCTCGCCGGAGGCCGCCCTTTGCATAAAGGTCGAAAACGTATCGAACGACCTCGACCACGTGAGCCGGAGCGTGAGATCCCAGCAGGACAGCCCGTCCGTGCCCTCGAGGGCGGCGCGGATCTCCTCGAGTCGGGCATGGTGATGGTCACGCAGCTGGCCGACGCGGTCCGAGAGCCCTGCGAACCGGTACTCATGCCCGGGGAGGACCTCGTCGCACTCGAGGTGCTCCACCTTCCCGAGCGAGTCGAGGTAGTCGGCGAGCGGATTGGGGATATCCGGCGTGTAGTACGAAATATTCGGGCTGATGCGCGGCAGGACGTGATCACCGGAGAGGAGGAGCCGCTGCTCGGCGCTGTAGAGGCACAGGTGCCCGGGGGAGTGGCCAGGCGTCCAGATGGCCTTGAGGTCCCACCCCGCCAGGCCGAGGTCGTCGCCGTCTTCAACGAGACGGTCCGGCTGCGCCATGCGCACGAAGTCGCGGATCTGCATCGAGGCGTTCGCGAGGTCACTGATCGCATCCGCTGGTGCCCCGGAGACCTCGAGGAGGTCCTTCATGTACGCGATCGTGCGGTCGGTCGAGACGTACCGGCCCTCGAGCAGCGCAGCATCCGCTGGATGCAGGCCGATCCACGCGCCCGACGCCTCCCGAACCCTCCCAGCCAGGCCGTAGTGGTCCGGGTGGATGTGGGTGACGACAACCGATCGGACGTCTGCCACCGACCCACCTGCGGCTGCGAGCCCGGCGTTCAGAGCGGCCCAGGCATCCGGCGTGTCCCATCCGGCGTCGACGATCGCGACACCGTCGTCAAGCTCGAGGACGTAGACGAGCACGTAGCGAAGCGGGTTGTTCGGCAGCGGGACCGGGATCGACCAGAGGCCGGGACGCACGAGCTCCACGGGGGGCAGCTCGCCGCGTTCCCATGCGGCAGTCTGCAGCAGGCCGGTCACGTGCATGCTGAGACCGTAACAAGATGCGGGACCCCGGCGACCGGGGCCCCGCTACGTCGGGGAGGCGGGACTTGAACCCGCGACCTCCTGCTCCCAAAGCAGGCGCGCTGCCAAGCTGCGCCACTCCCCGTGGCCGGACCGGCCCAAGGAGCGTACCGGCCAGCCGGGGCCTCGCTTGCCTCGAATCACCGTCCGTCGGCCGATGCCGACTCGGGTTACGACTTGCCGAGGATGCGGTTGATCTTCGTGCCGCAGACCGGGCACGGTCCCTGCGCGGCGTTCCTGCCGTTCTTGAGCTCGACAACTGCTCCCTCGAACTCGCGCTTCTCCCGGCACTTCACGCAGTAGCCCTCATATGAAGCCATGGTTCCCCCCCAGGTCCGTTCGCGATCGCGTCGCGCCCGAAAAACTAGCCACGATGTCGCTCAATGGGCGGGATCCATCCCCCGGACCTAGTTTTGGCGCATGGAGCACACGCACGTCGAGATCGCCGTCGAGGGACTCGCCGAGGTCTGGGGGTCGCTGGTCACCTTGGGCAGGAGCCTTCCGGACGAGGCATTCACGCTGCCGACCGAGTGCCCCGGCTGGAGCGTTCTCGACCAGTTCAGCCATGTGATCGGGACAGAGCTGACCCTCGAGGGGGCCTCGGCGCCGGACCAGGGAGGCGACGATCCGGACCACGTCCGAAATGAACTTGGCGCCCTCAACGAACGGTTCGTCGTCGAACGCCGGAGCCGCGCGCCGCGCGAGGTCGTGGACGAGCTCGAGGTCCTGACGAGCCGTCGGCTCGCAGTGCTTCGATCGCTCGATGCGGAGGCCTGGTCGGTGATCGGGCCGACACCGATCGGCATGGTCCCCTACGTGGACTTCATGGGCGTGCGGATCTTCGACTCCTGGGTGCACGAGCAGGACGTCCGGCGGGCAGTCGGCCGACCGGGCGATCGGGGCGGTATCGGGGAGCGGATCACGCTCGACCGGATGGAGGCTTCGATGCCCTACGTGCTCGGTCGCAGGGTTGCCCCTGCGACGGGCTCGACCCTCCGACTGGCCATCACCGGGGTGCTCGGCAGGGTCATCCAGCTCGAGATGTCCACGGACGAGGGAGGGCGGGGACGGGCGCGGTCCGTCGAGGTCATTTCCGGTCCGCCCACGGCCGAGATCCGCATGGACGAGGAGACCTTCGTGCGCAGGGCATGCGGGAGGATCGGTCCCGATGCCGCGCTCGGCATCGCCACCACCTCATGGGACGGCGATGAGACCCTCGTCACCTCGTTCGTCACTGAGATGGTCGTCATGGTCTGACGGGGCGGACTCTCCTCACGTTGCCCGCCGGTAGAGTGAGGGACCCACTATGCGCGCAACATCAGAGCTCCTCGAAGACAACAAGATCCGCATCGCCGTCGAAGTCGACGAGGACGAGGTCGAAGCTGCGGTCGCCCGCACTGCCAAGACGCTCGCTCGGGAGGTGAGGATCCCCGGGTTCCGCCCGGGCAAGGCACCGCGCCGCGTCGTCGAGGCGCGGATCGGGGGACCGGTCGCGCTGCGCGGCGAGGCGCTGCGCGAGCTGCTTCCCGACTACTACGCACGGGCGGTCTCGGCAACGGAGGTCGAGCCGATCTCCCAGCCGGAGCTGAACGTCACATCAGGCGAGGAGGCGGGACCCGTCGAGTTCGACGCCGTCGTCGAGGTGCGCCCGACCGTACGGATCACCGGATACGGCGCGCTGCGCGTGACGATCCCGTCCCCGGCCGTGACCGACGACGACGTGGACGTGCTCGTCGACCGGCTGCGCGAGACGGACGCGGAGCTGCGTGACGTGACACGGCCGATCGCGACAGGCGACTACGTCACGATGGACCTTCGGGGTCGTGACGAGTCGGGCGACGAGGTCGTGTCCATCGACGACTACGTGTACCTCGTCGGGCAGGGATCCATCGTCGACACGGCGGACGACCAGCTGCCCGGCATGCGCAGCGGCGAGACTCTCGAGGTCACCGGGACCGCGCCCGGCGGCGCGACCATGTCCTTCACGATCGGGCTGAAGGACGTGAAGGAGCGGGTGCTGCCCGAGCTGACCGACGAGTGGGTGTCGGAGAACTCCGAGTTCGACACCTCCGAGGAGCTCCGGGCCAGCTACCTCGATCGCATCCGCACCGCGAAGGTGGCCCAGGCGAGGGGGGCGATGCGCGAGGCTGCGATGAGCGAGCTCGCCTCCCAGGTCGCCGACGACGACATCCCCGAGCAGCTGCTCGACGCGGAGACGCGCGACCGCATCGAGGACTTCCAGCACCGGCTCGAGGCCTCCAACCTCGGCTTCGAGTCCTACTTCCGAGCGACGGGGCAGTCGCCCGATGAATTCGTTGAGCTCGTCCGCCTGGACGCGAGGCGGGCGATCAAGATCGATCTCGCGCTGCGCGCGATCGCTGCCGAGGAGGGACTCGAGCCGACCGCCGACGATCTCGACGCCGAGGTGCAGCGGATCGCCGAGGAGGTCCGAAGCACGCCCGAGCGGCTCAGGGACGAGCTGGACCGCAGCGGTCGGATGGGCTCGCTGCGCGCCGAGAAAGCGAAGTCGACCGCTGCGGACTGGGTCCTTGAGCGGGCCACCTACGTCGATGAGACTGGTGCCGAGATCGACCGCACGCTGCTCGACACCGACGAAGAGAACGACACCGGCGACGACGTCGACGGTTCCGACGAGACGACAGAGGAGTAGCCGTGGACACCACCCAGCACCTGCGCTTCAACAACTACCTGGTCCCCACGGTCGTGGAATCCTCGAACCGCGGCGAGCGGGCCTACGACCTGTACTCGCGGCTCTTGAAGGAGCGGATCATCTTCCTCGGGTCCGCACTCGACGACACGGTTGCCAACCTCATCTGCGCCCAGCTGCTCTTCTTGGAGTCCGAGGACCCGGAGAAGGACATCCACCTGTACATCAACTCGCCGGGCGGCGACATCACGGGACTCCTGGCGATCTACGACACCCTTAAGTACATCAAGCCGGACGTCTCGACGTTCTGCTTCGGGCAGGCGGCGTCGGCCGGCGCTGTGCTGCTCGCCGCGGGGACCAAGGGAAAGCGCTTCGCGCTTCCTCACTCGAGGATCCTCCTCCACCAGCCCTGGGGCGGTGTGGGTGGCCAGGCCTCCGACATCGAGATCCAGGCACGAGAGATCCTCAGGATGCGTGACCTGCTCAATGAGATGCTCAGCAACGACACGGGCCAGGAAGTCGACCGGATCGCGAAGGACACCGACAGGGACTTCGTGATGACGGCCGAGGAGGCCGTTGCCTACGGGCTGGTCGATGAGGTCATCGCGTCCCGAGAGGGAACCACCCTCGCGGCGGTCGGCGCGGCCTAAGGTTGCGCCGGGACTACTCGGCGGGGAAAGGGCGAGCGTGGCCAAGTTCGGTGAAGGCGGTGACCTCGTCAAGTGCAGCTTCTGCGCGAAGTCGCAGAAGCAGGTCAAGAAGTTGATCGCAGGTCCGGGCGTCTACATCTGCGACGAGTGCATCGACCTGTGCAACGACATCATCGCCGACGAGCTCCACGAGCAGTCCGACGTCCCGTTCGAGGAGCTTCCGAAGCCCAAGGAGATCTCCGAGTTCCTGAACGACTACGTGGTCGGCCAGGAGACGGCGAAGAAGATCCTGTCCGTCGCGGTCTACAACCACTACAAGCGCGTCCAGGCCGGCCAGCCGAAGGACGACTCAGTGGAGCTGGCGAAGTCGAACATCCTGCTGCTCGGCCCGACCGGTTGCGGCAAGACGCTGCTCGCCCAGACCCTCGCGAGGATGCTCAATGTGCCGTTCGCGATCGCGGACGCGACGGCGCTCACGGAGGCCGGCTATGTCGGCGAGGACGTCGAGAACATCCTGCTGAAGCTGCTCCAGGCCGCTGACTTCGACGTCAAGCGCGCCGAGACCGGCATCATCTACATCGATGAGATCGACAAGATCGCCCGCAAGGCCGAGAACCCGTCCATAACGCGCGACGTCTCGGGGGAGGGCGTCCAGCAGGCGCTTCTCAAGATCCTCGAGGGGACGACCGCCTCGGTGCCGCCGCAGGGTGGCCGCAAGCATCCCCATCAGGAGTTCATCCAGATCGACACCACGAACGTCCTGTTCATCTGCGGCGGTGCGTTCGCGGGGCTCGACGAGATCATCGAGCAGCGGATCGGGCGCAAGTCAATCGGGTTCGGCGCCCAGGTGAGCTCCGCGGCCGCCGACGAGGAGGTCTTCCGCCACGTCCTGCCCGAGGACCTCATGCGGTTCGGCCTCATCCCCGAGTTCATCGGCCGCCTCCCGGTCGTCGGAGCGGTGCGCCAGCTGGATCAGGAGATGCTCGTTCGCGTCCTGACCGAGCCCAAGAACTCGCTCATCCGCCAGTATCAGCGTGTCTTCGAGCTCGATGGAGTGGCCCTGGAGATGACCGATGACGCCCTCGAGGCCGTCGCGGACCTCGCGCTTCTCCGCGGGACCGGCGCGCGCGGCCTTCGCGCGATCCTCGAGGAGGTGCTCCTCGACGTGATGTACGACCTGCCGGGGCGCAACGACGTGGCCAAGTGCGTCGTGGACGCCACGGTGGTGCGGGACCGGGCGGCGCCGACGCTCGTTCCCTCGAAGCCCTCACGCTCGCGTCGCGCCTCCTGACAGGTGGTGGGTCGCCTCTCCGGGGTCGACGACGCCCTCAAGTGGCTCGCCGGCCACGTCGACTACGAGCGCGTCGCTCCAACCCGCAGGGCGCTGCCGACGCTCGAGCCCGTCCGAGAGGCGCTCCGCGCCCTCGGCAGCCCCGAGGTCGACCTGCGGATCGTGCACATCACCGGAACCAACGGGAAGGGATCGACGACGGCGATGACGGCCGCCCTCCTCGCGGAGGAGGGACTCCGGGTCGGCACGTTCACCAGCCCTGACCTGCACCGGATCAACGAGCGGATCAGCGTGGCCGGAGCTGCGGTCGACGACGACCAGCTCGTACTCCTCATGCAGCGGCTCATGGACCTCGAGGATGCGACGTCGATCGTCCTCACGAGATTCGAGATCCTGACGGTGGCCGCGCTGCTGCACTTCTCCGACGAAGGGGTGCAGGCGGCCGTGATCGAGGTCGGTCTGGGCGGGACCTGGGACTCGACCAATGTCGTGGCCGGCGAGGTCGCCGTCGTCTGCAACGTGTCGCTCGACCACACCGAGGTGCTCGGCGACACGGTTGAGGAGATCGCGGTGGACAAGGCCGGGATCATCAAGACCGGCTCGATCGCGATCATCGGCGAGGTCGGTCCAATCGGTGAGCTGCTGGAAGTGGAGGCTGCGGCGCACGGAGCCGCCGCCGTGTGGCGACGCGAGCGAGAGCTCATCGTCGAAACGAACGAGGTAGCCCTGGGTGGACGGCTCGTCGCGCTGACGACGCCTCTCGGCTCCCATGAGCCGACGCTGCTCTCGCTCCACGGTTCGCACCAGGGATCGAATGCGCTGTGCGCGCTCGCCGCGGCCGAGGGTTTCGTCGGCCAGAAGCTGGGATCTGCCGTCGTGGCGTCGGCGTTCGCGACCGTGAAGGTTCCGGGACGGATCGAGGTCCTCGGCAACAGTCCGCTCGTCATCATCGACGGTGCCCACAACCCCGCGGGTATCGCCGCCCTCGTCGACGCCCTGCAGGAGGGGTTCGAGATCGCGGGCACCGTGCGCGCTGTCGTGGGAATACTCGGCAACCGCGATCCGCTCGTGATGCTCGAGCCGCTCACCCGCTTCGCCTCGTGCGTCGTCACCTGCTGCGAGGTCGACTCCCCGAGGGCGCTGCGGGCCGAATCCGTTGCAGACGCCGTTCGCACGCTCGGCATGCACGCACGTGTCGTGACGTCGGTGCCAGAAGCGGTGGACGCAGCCCGCGCAGACGCGTTCGAGCATGACCTGGTGCTCGTGACGGGGAGCCTGTACGTCGTCGGGGCTGCCCGAGCCCACCTGCTGGGCCTGCCACCTCATCAGGGGTAGGGCGGTGTTAGCGTCTTTGAACGTGAACCGAACCCTCGTCATCGTGAAGCCTGACGGCGTCGAGCGCCGTCTCACCGGCGAGATCCTCGCCCGACTGGAGCGCAAGGGACTCTCGATCGCGGCCGCGGAACTGCGCCAGATCGAGGTCGACGTCGCCAGGGAGCACTATGGCGAGCACTTCGGCAAGCCCTTCTACGACAACCTCGTCGCCTTCATCACACGGTCGCCTGCGCTGGTCGCGGTCGTCGAGGGACCAGAGGACACCTGGAAGATCGTCCGGACCCTCATGGGCGCGACCAACCCCGCGGAGGCCGCACCCGGGACCATCCGCGGCGACTTCGCCACCGTGATGTCGGAGAACCTGATCCACGGCTCCGACTCGGCCGACTCCGCCGCGCGGGAGATCAAGCTCTTCTTCCCCGAACTTGGCTAGTCCGTGGCGGCGCCGGTCCGCGTCCTCGTCGAGGACACAGCGACGAAGAGCTTCGCGAGTGCGCTCGACTGGCCCGGGTGGTCGAGGTCTGCGAAGACCGCCGACGCTTCGCTCGAGGTGCTCGAATCGACGAGGCGCCGCTACGCGCAGGTGCTGCGTCGCTGCGGCGTGCGCGCGCCCACCGGTGCACTCGAGGTCGTCGTGCAGGTGCCGGGGGACGCGACGACGGCGTTCGGCGCACCGAGCAGATTCATCGCGGAGGACGCGCGTCCCCTGTCGGCTGCCGAGAAGGCCCGGTACGCGGCGATCCTGTCGGCCTGCTGGACGATCTGCGACGAGCGCATCGCCGCAGCCGGGCTGCTTCGAGCCGGCCCTCGCGGGGGTGGGCGTGACGCCGCCAGGATCCGCGCGCACGTCCGCAGCGCTGAGATCCCCTATGCGCGCAAGCTCGGGCTGGCAGTCACGACGTTCGGTGCCGAGGACGACGCGTCGAGTGATCGCCTCCGTGCCCGCGTTCTCGGCGCCATCGCGGGCTCGCAGCGTCCCGAACGCGACGGCGCCTGGCCACTGCGGTACGCGGCTCGGCGCTTCGCGTGGCACGCGCTCGACCACGCATGGGAGATCGAGGACCGCTCGCCGCTAGTGTGACGGTCCGGCCGCACAGCGGGTCGGTCGCTCGTTTCCGGTGCAGTCACACGCACGCGTCGGCCCGCGCGAATCATTCGCTGCAAGTACTGGGACGCCTTGTGTGCGTTGCAGAACACGCCCGCCTTGTACCGGATCGGGTCGTCCCGTACGCTTAGTGGGTCGGTGCGCCGCTTGCGGTGCGCCAAAAAGGACGCGACATGGCAGACAACCGATTCTCCCTCCTCGGCCGCGACATGGCCGTCGACCTCGGCACGGCGAACACGCTGGTGTACGTGCGTGGGCGGGGCATCGTCCTCAACGAGCCGTCGGTCGTGGCGGTGGACGTGAAGGACGGCAGGCCGCTCGCCGTCGGCGCGGAGGCGAAGCGGATGATCGGCAGGACGCCCTCCAACATCCAGGCGATCCGCCCCCTCAAGGATGGCGTCATCGCGGACTTCGAGGTCTGCGAGAAGATGCTCCGCTACTTCATCCACCGGGTGCACAACCGCCGCTTCGCCAAGCCCCGGATGGTCATCTGCGTGCCGTCGGGGATCACCGGCGTCGAGCAGCGAGCCGTCATGGAGGCCGCCGAGTACGCGGGCGCGCGCAAGGCGTGGATCGTGGAGGAGCCGATGGCCGCCGCGATCGGCGCTGGGCTCCCCGTGCACGAGCCGACAGGGAACATGATCGTCGACATCGGAGGCGGCACGACCGAGGTCGCCGTCATCTCGCTCGGCGGCATCGTGACGAGCCAGTCGATCCGCATCGGCGGCGACGAGCTCGACGACGCGATCGTTTCGTACGTGAAGAAGGAGTTCAGCCTCGCGCTCGGCGAGCGCACCGCCGAGGAGATCAAGATCGCACTCGGCTCCGCGTTCGCTCTCGAGGAGGAGCTCCGCGCCGAGATCCGCGGTCGGGACCTCGTCACGGGCCTGCCGAAGACCGTGGTGATCTCGACTGAGCAGATCCGCGAGGCGATCGAGGAGCCGGTCCAGGCCATCGTCGACGCCATCAAGGTGACCCTCGACCGGACGCCGCCGGAGCTGGCGGCCGACATCATGGACCAGGGGATCGTCCTCGCCGGGGGAGGAGCCCTGCTCCACGGCCTCGGCGCGCGCCTGGAATCCGAGACGGCGATGCCGATCGTGGTGGCCCGGGACCCCCTGAACTGCGTCGCGATCGGCAGTGGTCAGTGCCTGGAGGAGTTCGACGTCCTCAAGCGGGTGCTCATCACTTCCTCTTCGCGCTGACCGCGGTCCGCCCGTGGCCCAGCCGAGAGGACGGAGGCGCCTCGTCACCCTTGCCGTCTTCGTGCTCGCCGCACTCACGTTGCTCACGGTCGGCGGGCCGCTTCGCTCGGCGGCGGCGAGTGCCACGAGGGTGGTCATCGCGCCCTTCGTCGACATCGTCCGCGGCGTGACCCAGCCGGTCGGCAGGGCGGTCGCCGGGGTCTTCAACTACTCCAACGTCGTCGAGCAGAACCAGGTCCTCAGCCACGAGCTCGGACAGCTCCGCCTCCAGCAGTTCGAGGCGACGTTCCAACGTCAGCAGCTGAGCGACCTGCTCGCGCTGCAGCACCTCCCGTTCGTCGGCGCCCTGCCGACCGTCACGGCGCAGGCGAACGCGCGCAACCTCTCGAACTTCGCATCGACGATCGAGATCAACAAGGGCACCTCGTCGGGGATCCTCGTCGGCATGCCGGTGGTCGGCAACGCGGGACTCGTCGGCATGGTGACGTCGACCTCGTCGACCGGATCCACCGTCCGGCTGATCAACGACGCGAGCACATCGATCGGTGTCACGTTCGGCACCCCGGGCTACTTCGCCCAGCTCTACGGGGAGGGCCCGGGCCGCGACCTGCAGGCGAACTTCGTCGCACCCGGCACGCCGGTCACGAATGGAGAGCTGTTCTTCACGAGCGGGCTCCAATCTGGCCTCTACCCGGCGGGCCTCCCGGTGGGCAGGGTCGTCGAGTCGGCGAGCCACCGCGGCGCGTCCCAGCTCTCGATCTCGGTGCAGCCTCTCGCAAACCTCTCCTCGATCTCCTACGTCGACGTGATCCTCTGGGAGCCGGGCTCGTGACGGCGATGAAGTGGGTGTGGCTCGTGCTCGCATCCCTCGTGCTGGTCGTGCTCCAGGTGACCATCGCGGACCAGCTCACGATCGGCGGCGTCCATGTCGAGCTGGTCTGGGTGCTGCCGATCGCCGCGGGCCTCGTGGCGGGGCCCGTCCCCGGCATGGCAGCCGGGTTCGTCGGCGGGGTGGCGGTCGACCTGTTCGTCATCACCCCCTTCGGCCTGACGGCACTGGTCGGCATCCTGCTCGGGTACGCGCTCGGCAGGCTCGGGGAGGAGGGCGTCGGCGACCTCGGCGGTGCAGCCATCTGGGTCGCCCCGTTCCTGGCGTTCTGCGCCGGCGCTGTCGCGCCCCTCGCCTACGCCCTGCTCGGTGCCCTGTTCGGCCACCGCGGCTATCTCACGGTCGACCTCGCCATGATCTGCCTGCTCGACGCCGTCGCCTGCGCGCTGCTCGTCCGGCCCGTGATGTACGCGCTCTCGCCGGCGCTGTCCAAGGAGTCCCCGAGGGGATCCTCGCTCGACTCGGTCCGGGGCGTCCTGTGATCCGGGGCGCGCTGTGAGCAAGGGCTGGCGCCAACGCGGCCTCTCGAGGCCGATGCATGCCCGGGTCCCGTCGTTCGGGCTCGGGCGGAGCACGAGGATCACCGAGCGCAAGGGGCCGTCGCTCCCGAACCCGCTGGCGGGTCCCGAGGAGGTCGGCTCCAGACCCGACGTGCGCCTCTGGGTCGTCGGGATGGTCTTCCTGGCGCTCTTCTGCGTCATGGGCGCTCGCCTCGCGTTCCTCCAGCTCGTCGACCACAACGCGTACGCGGCCACAGTCGCATCGAACACGCTGCGGACCGTCGACATCCCCGCGCCGCGGGGCGAGATCGTGGATCGCAACGGGACCGTGCTCGTCACGAACACCGTCAACCAGCAGCTCGTGCTCTCTCGGCTGCAAGCCTCCGCCGATCCGACCCTCGTCGCCAAGGTCGCCGCGCTCGCGGGCATCTCGCCAAAGCAGGTCACCGCCGCCATCAACAACCCCCAGTACAGCCCGTACCAGCCGGTGCCGATCCTGACGAACACGCCGCCCGCGGTGATCAGCTACCTCGAGGAGCACCAGGCCGAGTTCCCCGGCGTCTCCGTCGAGACACTGACGCAGCGCACGTACCCACCCGGCGGCGCCCTCGCCCCGCACATCCTCGGGTACGTCGGGCCCGTCAACGCCGCTGAGCTCGCCCTCCCATCGAACAAAGGACTGACGCAGACCTCACAGGTCGGCCAGACGGGCATCGAGGCGTTCTACGACAACTTCCTGCGAGGGGTGAACGGCACCCAGCAGATCGAGGTCGATGCATCGGGCAGCCCGATCGGGACCGTGTCGAACGTCCCGGCGACCGTCGGGAACACGGTCGTCCTGAACGTCGACGCGAAGCTCCAGAACCTCCTCGACACGACGCTCGCGAACGACATCGTGCGGGTGCGCTCGACCGTGGACCCGCGCAGCCACGTCTACCCGCCGGCGATCAACGGCGCGGCCGTCATCCTCGACGCGCAGACCGGCGCCGTCCTCGCGATGGCCAGCTACCCGTCGTTCGACCTCAACGAGTGGGTCGGTGGGATCTCCCAGGCCCACTACGACCAGCTCCTGGCGTCCGGGGCGATGAACAACTACGTGACCAGCGGCCTGTTCACGCCCGGCTCGACCTTCAAGCTGATCTCGGCGACAGCGGCCCTGCAGGACCACCTGATCGACCCCAACCAGTACGTCGACGACACCGGGACATTCAAGGTCCCCGGATGCCTCCAGGGCGGCCACGGCTGCGTGTTCCACGACGACGAGACCACGGGCCTCGGCGAAGTGAACCTCCCGCTCGCGCTGACGGAGTCCTCGGACTACTACTTCTACAACGTCGGGTACCTCTTCTGGTCCGCGTACTCGACGAACGCCCACTACCCCTACGGGCCCACGCCGATCCAGGACGTCGCGAGCGCATACGGGCTCAACAGCCCCACGGGCATCGACCTCGGCGACGAGGCGACGGGCCGGGTCGACAGCCCGACGGTGCGCGTCGCGCTGCACAAGGCGGCCCCGAAGGCGTTCCCGAACGTCAGCTGGTACACGGGCGACAACATCGAGATGGCATTCGGGCAGGGCTCGACCGTCGTGACGCCCCTCGCGCTCGCGAACGCGTACGCCACGTTCGCCAACGGGGGCACGCGCTACGCACCCGAGGTCGCCGCGGCCGTGACGACGTCGTCGGGCAGGATCGTCGAGCGGTACCTGCCGAAGGTCCTCGGCCACGTCTCGCTGCCGCCGAGCATCCGGAACCCGATCCTGGCCGGGCTGATCGGCGTGGTGAACTCGCCCAGCGGGACCGGGTACGCCGCATTCCACGGCTACCCGAACCTGAGCCTGTCGAACTTCGCGGTCGCGGGAAAGACGGGAACGGCGTCGAACGCGGCGGGACTCGAGCCGAACAGCTGGTTCGTGGGGTTCGGGCCGGTGGGGCATCCGAAGTACGTCGTGCTGTGCGTGATCGGCCAGGGCGGGTACGGCGCGGATGCGGCGGCCCCGGTGGTCGCCCAGATGTTCAACTACCTCTCCCAGCACCCGATCGGCGCGGTGCAGCTGCCCACGCAACCGGCACCGACGACCGCCAAGCGCCGCTGAGCGGGGGCAAGTTCCTATTGTGGTGCAATGACAACCCTCTGGGACCGGGTCGAGCCGCTGCTCTGGCACGTCGAGAAGCCCGCGCGGTACATCGGCGGCGAGGATGGCGGCATCCCCGACGAGAAGGGCGAGGGCGCCGTGCGATGGCTGCTCGCCTATCCCGACACCTACGAGATCGGGCTGCCGAACCAGGGCCTGCAGATCCTCTACGGGATCCTGAACGAGCGGCCTGACGCGGCTGCCGAGCGCGCCTACGCGCCGTGGATGGACATGGAGGCGGCGATGCGCGCCTCGGGCGTCCCGCTCTTCTCGGTCGAGACCACGAGGCCCGCCAGCGAGTTCGACGTCCTCGCCTTCAACCTGTCGGCGGAGCTCACCTACACGAACGTGCTCAACATGCTCGACCTCGCCGGCATCGCGGTCCGAACCGAGGATCGCGGGGCGGACGACACGGTCGTGCTCGCCGGCGGGCACTGCACGTACAACCCCGAGCCGCTCGCACCGTTCCTCGACGCGGCCGTGCTGGGCGACGGCGAGGAGGTCGTGACCGAGCTGCACGAGGTGATCGCGACGTGGCGCGCCGAGCCTGCGGCCACACGCTCACGCAGGGACCTGCACCTCGCGCTGGCGGGGATCGAGGGCGTCTATGTCCCGTCGCTCTACACGCCGCTGTTCGAGGACGGGCTGCTCATCGGCTACGACGTCGACGAGGGCGCGCCCGCCGTGGTCGAGAAGCGGACCATCGCGGACCTCGCGGACTGGCCGTACCCGAGGCGTCAGATCGTGCCGCTCACCGAGGTCGTCCATGACCGCCTCAACGTCGAGGTGTTCCGGGGTTGCACCAGGGGCTGCAGGTTCTGCCAGGCGGGCATGATCACGAGGCCAGTCAGGGAGCGTCCGAAGGAGCAGGTGCTCCAGATGGTGAAGGACGGCCTGGAGCGGACCGGCTACGACGAGGTCGCCCTCACCTCGCTGTCGACGGCGGACTTCTCGGGCATCGAGGACGTGGTCACCTCGATCACGGAGCACATCGACGGCGTCGGCGACGTTGCCGTGAGCCTGCCGTCCCTGCGCGTCGACGCATTCACGGTGAAGACCGCGGCGGCCATCCAGCAGGTGCGCCGGACCGGCTTGACCTTCGCCCCAGAGGGTGGGACGTGGCGGATGCGCCGGGTGATCAACAAGCTGATCACCGACGACGACCTGTACGCGGCTGTCGAGGCAGCGTTCTCCCAGGGCTGGCGCCGGATCAAGTTGTATTTCCTCATCGGGCTGCCGACGGAGCGCGACGAGGACGTCGTGGCGATCGCGGCCCTCGCCGCGCGCTGCGTCGAACTCGGCAGGCGGCACCATCAGGCCGCGAGCGTGACGGCCTCGGTCGGCGGGTTCGTTCCCAAGGCCAACACGCCCTTCCAGTGGCACCGCATGGACAGTCCCGAGGAGTTGGCCCGCAAGGTGTCCCTGCTTCGCGACGAGGCGCGCAAGACACGCGGCCTGCAGATCCGGTGGCACGATCCCGAGGCGACCGCGGCGGAGGGCATCGTGTCGCGAGGCGACCGACGGATCGCGGCCGTGATCGAGCGGGTGTGGCGCGACGGCGGCACCTTCCAGGAGTGGTCGGAGCAGTTCGACCTCGCCCGGTGGCAGGCGGCGCTCGCCGCCGAGGGACTCGACCTCGAGCTCACGGCGCTGCGCCCGCGCACCCGCACCGAGGCGCTCCCGTGGAGCCACCTCTCGGCCGGCCTGCACCCGGACTTCCTGTGGGGCGACTACGAGGCGTCCCTGGCCGCCGAGGGCGTGGAGGACTGCCGGTGGACGCCCTGCTACGACTGCGGTGCCTGCACGACGTACGGGATCGAGCACGTCGTGGCGTCGGCGGTGCCGCCTGCGGGCGGCTCGCAGGGGACCGGTCAGGGACTGGACCTCACCGCCCCGGTCGCCGTCTCCCTCGGAGCGACCCGCGCGTGACCACGATGGTGCTCCCGGACCGCGTCCGGCTCCGCTACGAGAAGGTCGGCCGAGTCCGCTTCACGTCCCAGCGCGACCTCGCCCGGATCATCGAGCGGTCCCTGCGCCGAGCGACGCTCCCCATGGCGAAGTCGGAGGGGTTCTCACCACGACCGCTGCTGAGCTTCGGCCTCGCACTGCCGACCGGGTGCGCGTCACTGGCCGAATACGTGGACCTTCGCCTCGACCCCGACGGCTCCCCGGGCACGAAAGTGGTCCCGGCGGGGTCCGAGGACCCAGAGTCCCTGCAGGAGCTGACCCGGTCGCTGACCGATCTGCTGCCCGTCGGGGTCTCGGTGACCGCCGCAGCGGCCCTGCTGGGATCCGAGCCTTCGCTCCAAGAGGCAGTAACATCGTGTGACTGGGAACTGGAGGTGCTCGGCGTGAGCCCAGCTGAGATGACCGGACTGGTCGGGCAATTGCTTGCTTCCGAGACCGTCACGGTCGTCAGGGATCGCAAGGGTCGCACCGTCACGGATGACATTCGACCGAACATCGTCTCGCTGCACGCCACCGAGACAGCGGTCCGCGACATCGAAGGGCTCGGCAGTGTGGCCGGCCTGCGCGCGTCGCTCACGACCCGCCCACGCGGGGTCCGACCCGCGGAGCTGACCCAGGCGCTCGGCAAGGAAGTGACGCTGGTCGGGGCCTGCAGGACCCACCAGTGGATAGAGAACGAAGACCGGACCGTCCGAGAGGAGCCCCTCAGCTGTGCGGGGAAGCTCCCGGTCGGTCCTTCGGTCCGCACGGAGGTGCAGGACCGGTGACCACTCGCAGAAGGACCCCCTCGCATGGACGACACCGACCGACCCCAGCCCACGGGCGCCCCAGTACCCGTTCCCACGGGCCCGGCTGAGCACGCGGCACCAGTTCCCCAGGTCGGCGACACCCGACCGGCTCCACGCATCGGCGACACCCGCCCCCCGGCGGGCGGCGCGGAGAAGGCCGTCCCCGCAGGGGAGCCGCGCTCCCGGCAGGGGCGTGGTCGGCGAGGCGGCCAGCGCGGTGGAGGCCGCTCCCAGGAGCCCCGATCCAGCCAGGTCGAGGCACCGGTCGAGGCGTCTGCCCCCGAGCCCTCGGACGGGGGTCCGAGGAAGACCCGGTCCCGCAGGCGGCGCGGAGGACAGGATCGCAAGCGCGTCTCGGGCCGCTACCTCATGTGCGTCCACGTCGCGGGAGGTGCCACGCACATCGCGACCCTTGAGGGCCGCAACCTCGTCGAGCACTCGGTGGCCAAGGCCGTCAACGAGACCACCCAGATCGACGGCAACATCTACGTCGGTCGGGTCCAGAACGTGCTCCCCGGCATGGAGGCCGCGTTCATCGACATCGGCATCCCGAAGAACGGCGTCCTGTACCGCGGTGACGTCCAGTTCGACTCCGAGGACGTGGAGTCGCAGAAGGCCGGTCCCGCACCACGGATCGAGGAGATGCTGAAGGCCGGCCAGACGATCATCTGCCAGGTCACGAAGAACCCGATCGGAGCCAAGGGGGCGAGGCTCACCCAGGAGGTGTCGCTTCCCGGCAGGTTCGTCGTCCTCGTGCCGAACTCGAGCGCATTCGGGATCTCCAAGCGGCTCGGGGACAGCGAACGCAGACGGCTTCGAAAGATCACCGATGAGATCCGCCCCGACGGCCACGGC
>Ga0181519_10000768_pt1 | contig 28529 bp, 23 predicted proteins | sample PEATcosm2014_Bin_26_FD_121102 | JGI IMG/M metagenome (GOLD analysis project Ga0181519, IMG submission 121102) | Peatland microbial communities from MTU Mesocosm Facility, Houghton, MI, USA - PEATcosm2014_Bin02_10_metaG | ecosystem: Environmental > Terrestrial > Soil > Wetlands > Peat | place...
GTATTCCATGGCCTGTTCCGCGTTCATGATAAAGTCGCGCTCGACGTCGCGTTCGATGCGCTCGAGCGGCTGGCCGGTATGCTTGGCGATCAGGTTGTTGGTGATCTCGCGGATGCGCAGAATCTCGCGCGCGTGGATGTCAATGTCCGTAGCCTGACCGCTCAAACCGCCCATCGACGGCTGATGAATCAGCACGCGGGAGTTGGGCAGGGCAAAGCGCTTGCCCTTGGTTCCGGCCAGCAGCAGAAACGCGCCCATACTGGCCGCCTGTCCAATGCAGATCGTCTCCACCTTGTTCTTGATGAACTGCATGGTGTCGTAGATGGCCAGGCCGGCGCTGATCGAGCCGCCCGGCGAGTTGATGTACAAATGAACATCCTTGTCCGGGTCTTCGCCGGAGAGAAAGAGCAACTGCGCCACAATCAGGTTGGCCACCTGGTCGTCGATGGGCGTGCCCAGAAAGATAATGTTGTCGCGCAGCAGGCGAGAGTAAATGTCGTAGGCGCGCTCGCCCCGGCTCGTCTGCTCAACCACCATGGGAACCAATGCCATAGAGTTGTCCCGTTCTCCCGTTGGGAGCCTCGGCTCCCGGTTGACTGCCAGCCGCGCCGCCGAACTAGCACGAGCGCGGACCGTGTTCTAACTATCCTACGCCGGAAGCCGCTCATAAAGTGCAGAAGCGGTCTTTTCGCGTTTGATCTGTTCCCGAATCCGGGCCAGCCCGCCCTCCTGGGTCAAACGAGCCCGCAGCGACTCCACCGGCTCGCGCGATTGCAAGGCCGCCAGTTGCAGTTCACGGTCCAACTCCTCGTCCGTGACGCTGATCTTCTCCTCGGCGGCAATGCGATCCAGCAGAAGATTGGCCTTGACCTCGGCCACCGCGCCGTCGCGCTGAGCCAGACGCAGACGGGCAAAGTCCAGCTTGCGCATCTGTTCGGCGCTCATGCCCTGCGCCGCCAGCGCCCGCAAACCCCGCTCCAGGCGCGTATCAATCTGCTGCTGCACCAAGGCTTCAGGAACCGCAAAGGTAAAGGTCTCGCTGAATTTGGCAAAGAGCCGGTCCTTGGTCTCGCTCTCCACACTGCGCTGCTTGCGGCTACCGATGTGATCGCGTACGCGAGCTTCCAGATCGGCCAGATTCTCGTAGTGGCCCAGCTCCTGAGCAAACTCGTCGGTCAACTCCGGCACAATGCGCTTCTTGATGGCCTTCACCGTCACCTCATAGGCCACCGTCTTGCCGGCCAGTTTGGGCTCGGCATAATCGGCCGCATAGATCACCTCGGCCTTCAACTCCTGGTCCACTTTGGCTCCGCGCAGCACATCGCTGAAGGCCGCCACGGTATCCTTGCCGCCGATCTCCACCAGCGTGTTCTCGCCGGCCACAGGCGGCGCATCCTCTTCGCCAGTGATCAGGCCGCGATAGGTAATCTCCGCCCAGTCGCCGTCCACCAAAGCCCGGTCTTCCTCCACCGGCTCAATGGTGGCGCGCGATTCGCGCAACTGTTCGATCTCCTGCTGGAACTCCTCTTCGGTAATCTCCACGGAGGGCTTCTCAACGGTGACGGATTGATAGCCGTCGATGGAGAACTCCGGAATAAACTCGAAGACCGCCTTGACGTGCAGCGGCTGGCCTTCCTCGATGGTCAGCTCCAACACCTGCGGCTCACCCACCGGCCTCACGCCCAGGTCAACCACGGCCTTGTTGAAGCGCTCCGGCAGCAGGCCGTCAATCACGTCCTTGCGGATTCCCTCGGCAAAGCGGCGGCGCACCACCGACTCCGGAACCTTGCCCGCGCGGAAGCCGGGAATCTTGGCGTACTTGCGGTAGTTGGCCGTCACCTTGGCATAGGCCTTGGTGACCTCCTCGGCGGGAACGTCCAGAACCAACTCGCGCGTACACTCCGGGTTCATCGCCGGACCGTGCTGGTGGCCTTCGTGGTCATGACCCTCGTGACTGTGGTCATGCCCTTCATGCTCGTGATCTTCGTGATGATGATCGTGAATCTCAAGTGCCTCTTCAGGCTGAGAATTGCTGTCAACTGTCTCTGTAGAACTCAACGTTTTGCCTTCCCTGCGCTTTGCGCGCCTAGCCAAACTGCCGGAATGGGGGATAACCCGCCTGTTTTGAGCCGCAAAGGACGATTCCTTGCCTCATCCCGCGTCCCAGTGCCTCCGCCCAAAACAAATCAGCCCCGTGCGGACAGGGTACGGCCTCATCCCATGGTAAGAGGGTTTGCTGGAAGAATCAAACCGGAAGGCGAGGAAACAGTGCAAAAGGGGACCGGAAGAGTCACTCTTGCTCAGCCGGTTGGGGCTTACGAACGTAAGGCAGAAAGCGGGGATGGGCCGCGCCGCAGCGGGCGTAGTGCTCGCGCGCCTCGTCCAGGCTGAGCGCTCCGTTCACCGTAAGGCGCACTTCAGAGGCGTCTCCGTCTTCCTGGCCATCGTCCTCCCACCAGCAGACGGGGCACAACGCCAGCGCCGCCGGCGCTTCCAGCGTTTTGCATCCACAGCAAGGGCAGCGAAAGCGAGCCTCCAAGGTTTCCCCCATAATGAATGGACGAAGAACCAGGCGAGCAGGTTTACCGTTCTGCGAATTTTCAGCCATTGCCCTGCCAATTCTGATTATGATAATGATTGGCCATGCACCGTAATCATTTTTACCTTCTATTGCTCGCCTTTGTCTGCGCTTCGGCCAGCCGCGCCGACCACTTGGATAAAGTATCCAATCACTCCTCCGCGCCGGTGGCCGTAGTGGACATTGAAGATGTCGCTCACCAGGTCGTCGGCCATCTTTTTGTCCCGCCCGGCGAGACCATGCTGCTGGACTCCGACCAGAACCCCGCCGGAGGAGCAGGATACTATCAGGCAACGCAGGGGCAGGATTACCTGCTGATCATCCCTGCCCGCCTGCAACCGCCGCACTTGGGCAGCGACGGCTGCCCCTGCTCGCTGCACATGGACAAGATTGGCTGGAACCGCCAGGGCGCGGTGGCCGCCATCGACGGCCTCAAGCCATTTCTTGAAACCACCAGCGGTGCAAAAATTCCAATCGTCTCCGATGTGAAGCATCTCAACCTCTCGGATGGAAGGCTCAACTTCCAATTGCAGGGCCACGGTGAATACTGGGTGCGCACCCGCTACGGGCAAGTGGTTGAAACCGGCGGCCCGTGGGGCTTGTGGGAGGTTGTGAAATTCTTTTTTGCCGACATCCTGCCCTGGCTGGTGCTTCTGCTTCTGCTTCTTTCCGCAGTCGGCGCGGTTCGCCTGATGCGCCAGGAGACCCATCCTGACAAATCCTTTCTGGAACTGATGAAAGTGAGCCTGTTCAGCCTGCTGCTTCGCGGGAAATTCGGCGGCGCGAACCCTGAAGAATTGGATTGACTTACTCCAATTTGAAGGCGAGAATGAAGGGGCGGGCGTCTGCGCGACAGCAGAAAGAGAGTGCTTGTCAGGAGAGTTCCACCTCGCCGCATCAATTGATGACAGGGATGAACCCGCCAACTCGCTAACTTGCAATGCCCGCGATGCGGGCGCTAACTTGCCAAAGGATACCCAAACCTTTTAATTGAATCCATAGAGTCTCGAATACTTGCTCTAAATTCCTCGTATTCATCCAGATACCCCAAGGAGCGGTCGATGGCTTCAACAACTAAAACATCGGGCGGAGGCGCCCATATCATGTCCGCGGCCAACCTGGCGGCGCGCGTCGATGCGGTGGAGCGGCTGACCAAGCTCTTTCAACTGGAGCGCATGGTCTATCTGGGCGCAACTTCCATTTCGTTTTTAATATTGCTTGTCACCTCTGGCGTCCTGTTGGTGAAGCAACAGGCAGGCGCCGTGGAACTTTCCGGTCTCTTCGGCTCCACGGGACTGATTGGCCTCACGGCGGGCCGCATGCTCTATATGTGGGACAAGGCCTTTCGCCTGCTTGGCGTCAGCGATGCAAAGGAGAAGCCATGAGCCAAGACCTTCCTCTGGAAACGCAAGATAATCTTCCGCCGGAGAATCCGTCTCTCGATGAGCATCTGGCGCAGTTGGGCAAAAACAGCTTCCGCTCCGCCATCTTCAGCCTGCTGGGATTCCTGATGATTCTGGCGGCGATGGGTTACTCCGCCTGGCAACTTCATAAGAACGAGACGCAGAACACGGATTTGGTGAAAGAGAATCAAGAGCTGATCAAGCAAAATATGTTGGAGAATACGCAACTGCAATCGACCCGCGTCCTGCTGATTCAGGCGCGCAAACAAGTTGCCGATTCCGCGCAGAAAGTTACGGATGCCCGCGACGAAAAAGCCGCCATTGAAGCCTTTCACGCCATGCATTGGAAAGAAGCCATCAAGCTTTTTGACAAGATTCTGGCCGACGATCCAGGCAATGTTTATGTGCGGGATATGCGCGCCTATATGTTCTTCAAGCTGAACAGAATCAGCGAGGCCATCGACGACGAGAATCTAGCCATTGCAACCGATCCGAGTTATGCCACGAGTTATCTTAATCTGGCGCGCTTCCAGTGCGCGGCCACTCCTGCGCGGATGGATGAGGCCCGGAAAAACATAGAGAAGTTCAAATCCCTGAGTCCGGATGAAAGTTCATTCCCAAAAAAAGACGGCGAGTTCCAGAGAGTCTGCAAAAATCAGATTCAGTGAAAGCATGGATTGCGGCAGATATTTTTCTCGGATGCACTCTAGCGGGTTCGATCAATTGGGCAGCGGCTTGGCAAGAAGCAAAGCTTCCGGCCTGCTCTGGGCCCTCATGCGAACCTTCTCTTCATACATCTGCTTATCTGCAACAATGCACAAGGCTTCCATCTCGTCCGCATCCTCCGGGAAGATGCCCACGCCGATGCTGGCGCCAATACGCACCGTATGACTCTCTAGTTGCAGCGGCTCATGCAGCAGTTCCAGCAGCGCCTGCGCAACGCTGGTTGCCTCGGAGCGGCTGGCGGGTTCTTCCAGGATGATGGAGAACTCATCCCCGCCGGTGCGCGCCACGGTGTCCGAGCGCCGCACCCTGCCTGCAAAGATTGCCCCCACGCGCTCCAGGAGCAGATCACCCACATGATGCCCTAACGTATCATTCACTGCCTTGAAGCGATTCAAATCAATAATCAGCAGGGCCATCTGCGTGTTGGTGCGCCGGGCGCGATCAAGCGCGCTTGTCAGCCGGTCCTCAAAAAGCCTCCGGTTGGGCAGGCCGGTCAGCGGGTCATGCAGCGCCAATTGCTTGTTGTACTCGATCTGTCCTTCCAGTAAGATAAGGATCATTCCCACCGCAACAATGAATTTGGGGAGATTCCAGACCTCGGATTCAACATGAACCGCCGGAAAGCTATAGAACAGCCAAGGCCCAATCAAGAAGACCGAGGCCCAGGTGATGAATCCAATAATGGTGATGACGGAGCCGGTCGTTGGCCGCCGGTAAGCGAAGAGGAAATTGATGGCGCAACCCAGGTAGACGGTAAACAATACGGCATAAAGCGCCAGATAATCGCCATTCCCTGGCCGGAGCTGGAAGCAGAGCAGAAAAACAGCAAGCGAAGAGTTCAGAATAACCGTCGCCCAGCGGAGTCTGCTGTTGAATTTCTTGAGCGCGGCCAAAGTAATGATCAGCGGCCCAACTCCAAAGAGTGCGGCGGTAGCAACCAGCGCCCAGGCGGGCGGCTTTCCGTGGATCAGCAGAATCACATAAATCGTATTCACGGCCATGAGCAGGGAGGTCATCCAAGGCCGTGAAGGTTCATCCTTGTATGGAACAACGGCCGTCTGGAAGAGGACGCCGGCAGTCACCAGCGTAATGGTGCCGATGTACTCCGCGACACAGCCCACTGTGCCCGGATAGTGAAGAAAGAGAGAGGCGGCAAAATGCGCAGCCACCAGCAGCCAGCCTGAGAGCCAAAGACCTGCCGATTTTGAGTGACTGCGGCGGACCGTGGACGCAAAGGCGCAGGTCAGCAGCGCCACTGCGGCAAGGTCCGGAAGAACATTCCAATTCATCATGCCGTTCTCAATTCCTCCGTCCTATGATTATTAGAATCGGTGATTGGCCCGCGATGATTAGAATATTCTTTCACAATTTAGGTTACTGTAGGTTAGGAAAACGAATCAGTCGGCCACTTCCTCATTCCCCCTGGGCGTAAAAACATTCCCCATACGGCGAATCTGCGCGCCCACGCCGCGCAGCTTCTCCTCAATCCGCTCATAGCCGCGATCCATGTGATAGACGCGATCCAGGATCGACTCGCCATCGGCCACCAGCGCCGCCAGCACCAGCGAGGCCGAGGCGCGCAGATCCGAGCACATTACCGCCGCCGCCGACAACTTGGCCGCGCCGCGCACCGTGGCCGTCCGGCCATCGACTTTAATATTCGCGCCCATCCGCACCAGCTCCTGCACGTGCATGAAGCGGTTCTCAAAGATGTTCTCGCGCACCACGCTCACGCCCTCCGATTGCGTGGCCAGCGCCATATACTGCGCCTGCATATCGGTGGGAAAGCCGGGATACTCCTCGGTCGAGATGTCGGCCCCGCGCAGCCGCCCTTCGGCCCGCACCCGCACCGTATCCGGCCCCAGAATATCCACCCGCACCCCGGCCTCTTCCAACTTGGCGATCACCGCGCTCAGGTGCGCCGGGTTGCAATTGGCCACAATCAGGTCGCCGCCGGTGATCGCTCCCGCCACCAAAAAAGTGCCCGCCTCGATGCGGTCGGGCTGGATGCGGTGGCGCGCCCCGTGCAAGCTGCTCACGCCCTGCACCCGGATCGTCGATGTGCCCGCCCCTTTGATCTTCGCGCCCATCGCCGTCAGCAGCGCGGCCAGGTCGGCCACCTCCGGCTCGCGCGCGCAGTTCTCCATCAGCGTTTCGCCCTCGGCCAGCACGGCGGCCATCAGCAGATCTTCCGTCCCGGTCACGGTGATCTTGTCAAAGACCAGGTGAGCCCCGCGCAGCTTGCTCGCCCGCGCCTCCAGGTAGCCGTGCGCCTGGGTAATCACCGCGCCCATCTTCTCCAGGCCTCGAATGTGCAGGTCAATCGGCCGCCCGCCTATCGCGCAGCCGCCGGGCATCGCCACCCGCGCCATTCCCGCGCGCGCCACCAGCGGACCCAGCACCAGCGAACTGGCGCGCATCGTCTTTACAATCTCGTACTTGGCCTCCGGTTCACTCAGCGTCCGGCAACACAACGTCGTCCGATGCTGCGCCCGTCCATAGCCAAGCTCCACCTCAGCACCCATTGCCGCCAGCAACCGCCGCTCCGTCTCGATGTCCCGCACTTGGGGAATGTTCTCCAGCGTCACCTCGTCTTCGGTCAGAATTGCCGCCGCCATGCAAGGCAGCGCCGAATTCTTGGCTCCGGAGATGCGCACCGTGCCCACCAGCGGATTGCCGCCGCGTATGACAAATTTATCCATGAATGCCCTGTGACTCCTCATCCAAGTGTAAATCGGTTATCCCGGCGCGATTCACAGATCATTCAAGACATTTTAACTCCAAATTCATCAAATTCGATCCGCATCGTGTTGTTCTTCAAGCAGAGATGCATTTCTCATTCTGCCCCGGAAAAGGACAAATCTCATGATTCAAGCTTCAAACTTCCCCAAATACCGCCGCTCCTCCCCAAAGCTTCCCCTGCTCTGGGCTACGCTTGCTGCCGTTTTCTGCCTCAGCGCCACCGCGCACGCCGGCAATATCGTACTCGACAGCGGCTTTGAAGCAGCCGGCGGCGGCAACGTCTACTATGCCGGTCAGAGCATTGACGGCGGCCCCTGGACAGTCACCCAGGGCGCTGTCTACATCGACAACCTGGACCCCTGGGTTTATGACGGCACAAACTCCGTCAACCTCACCCTTGCCAATCTTTACGCGCCAAACTCGCTTGACCAGATTCTGTCTACCGTGGTGGGTGAGTCGTATGATGTCACCTTCTGGGCTGATGCCGACACTAGCAACACCTTCTCTCTCACCGCCAATGGAGTGGCCGTCAACGGAGCGCCCACCAGCATCGCCCAAAACGGCTTCCCCGACCAGATCGATCCCCTCGGCAACAGCGCCCTCTTCGTCGAATACTCCGGCGTCTTCACGGCCACTTCCACCAGCACTGACTTGAGCTTCACGGCCACCGGCAATCCAGAGATCGGAGCACAAGACGCCTCGGTCATGATCGACGACGCCTCCGTCACCACTCCCGAGCCAGGCTCCTTTTTGCTTCTGCTGACCGGCATCCTCGGCCTCGCTTTCTTGATGAGAAGCAGACGCCTGCGGCAATCCTTCTCCGTTCACTCTTCGTTGATCTGAACCAGCAATGAAGCCGCGAACTCGCCAACTTCCGCGCAGCGAAAGCTGGCGTGCGAAATCTTGCCCCAACTCTTTCACTATCGCTGAAAAAAAATACGCCCCTACGCTCACCCCCAAGCCCACAAGGAGTTTTTTCAATGAATGGTTCTGCATCCACCAATCTCGTCCTCGCCCGCGCCGCCTGCTGCCTGGCGCTCGCCGCCATCGCTTCGGGTCTCGCTGCCTCCGCCCAGGCGCAGGCCTTCACCCCGGGCAATCTCGTCGTCAGCCGCTCCAACTACGCCGGCAACGCCGCCTCGGTCACCATCGGCCAGGTTCTGCCCCCCAACTGCGTCGCCAACAAGGCAAACAAAGTCACCTGCGGAAACGCCACCGTCAACGGCACTTACCCCCAAGTCTTCAACAATGTGAACACCGCTGTCGATGGCAGCTTCGGCATCACCTCGCCCATCTTTCTGGATGAGTTGACCCCCTCCGGCACGCTCATCAACACCTTGGAGGTTCCCAACAGCCTCACCACCGCCGGCGATCAGCTCGTCACCAGCTTCAGCTCCAAGTCAGAAGAGTCGCTCCATCTCTCCCTCGATGGCAGATACCTCTCTTTCATGGATTATGTCGCCCCGGTCAACGCCATCGACGTCTCCAACGCCAACACGCCGGCGGTCATTGATCCCACCAACCCGGTCCCCAACGCCTACTATCGCGCCGTCGCCACCGTCAACGCGGCCGGTCAGTTCGCCTTCACCGAGACCAATGCCTACAGCGGCAACAACGGCCGCGCCGCCATCTACGTCAACACCAATGGCAACAACTACTTCTACACCGTGGGCAATGCCGGCAACGGCGGCAATCCCGAGCCGGAGCAAGTCGTCAATGGAGCTGGCGTGCAGATCATTCAGGCCGTCAATGAGAGCGAAGCCGCGCAGACCCCAGGCCTGCCCACACCAGTGGCCAGCTTCAACGTCACCCAGTTGCCCGGCGACGCCGCTGACAAGGTCGGCAAGGACGACAACTTCCGCGGTGAGACCCTTTACAACAACGTCCTCTACGTCACTAAAGGCAGCGGCGGCAACGGCGTTAACACCGTTTACTTTGTGGACACTACCGGCACGGCCTGCCCCACCACCGGCGTCGGACTGCCGGTCGCCAACGCGCCACTGCCCACCACCAGCCTGGCTTCCACCTACAACGCAACCACAGGTTTGGCCAACAATATGTGCGTTCTGGCCGGCTTCCCCACTGTCTCGAACAAGGTAGGCACGCCCGTCGCCTATCCCTTCGGCCTTTGGTTCGCCAATGCGACCACCCTCTACGTCGCTGATGAGGGCGACGGCGTCAACACCTACAACCTGCTCACCAACACCTATACCGACGCCAACGGAACCGTCGCCAACAGCGGAGTCTATAACACCGGCGGCCTGCAAAAGTGGATCTTCAATGCGACTTCTCGAACCTGGCAGCTTGCCTACACCCTCACCAAAGGCCTCAACCTCGGCATTCCCTACACCGTTGCCGGCTATCCCTCCGGCGACAACAACTTCGCCGATGGAACCAGCCTGCCCTGGGCCCCGGCCACAGACGGCCTGCGCAACGTCATCGGAACCGTCGAGGGCAATCGCATTCAAGGCTACAGCGTCGCTCTCTGGGCCACCTCCTCCACCGTTAGCGGCGATGGCGACGAGGGAGCTGATCCCAACAAGCTCTTCCTGATTACTGACCGCCTCACCAACACCTCGGCCTCGGTTGCTGCCAACGAAAGCTTCACCGATCTCTACGACGCCACTGACGGCGAAGCCCTGCGCGGCGTCTCCTTCACCCCCGGCACAACCCTGACCTCAGCCTCTTACTAACATCGACCGTGTAGTAGCGCCGGTCTCCAGACCGGCTGTCGCGCGGGCGTCCCCGCCCGCGCTTCTCCAAGGTCATGAAATGTAGCGCCGGTCTCCAGACCGGCTGTTGCGCGGGCATCCCCGCCCGCGCTTCTCCAAGTCATGAGATGTAGCGCCGGTCTCTAGACCGGCTGTCGCGCGGGCGTCCTCGCCCGCGCTTCTCCAAGTCGGAGCCCCATCCATTGCGCATCCTTTGCACAATGGGTGGGAGACCAGGAACCACCGCCCTAATCTGTTCTTCCCCCACCCCCTCGACCTCAATCCCCTCAAGCTTTCCCGCCAATGATCGGCCCACTCCAAATGCAAGCCTCGGAAACGGATATACTTATGCCGGGAGAACTCGCCGCGCAGACGGCGTTCGACAAGGAGAAACCGATGCAAGCAGCAGTGACGCCGCGCCGGAGCGGGCTTTTGGGAATTATCTTATGTGCTTTGGTAGTTTTTACGTCAATATCTGCCGGGAGCGCGCAGACGCCTAACAATCTTTTGACGCCTAACATCCAGGTGAAAGATGGCCACTATGCGCTCATGGTCGACGGCGCGCCCTATCTCATCTTGGGCGTCCAGGTGAATAACTCCAGCGCATGGCCGGAGTTGTTGGGCAAAGTCTGGCCGGCTCCCGAGCCCATGGGAAAGATCTGGCCGGCCGTCGACACGCTGCACGCCAACACCGTCGAGCTGCCCATCTATTGGGAGCAACTTGAAGCCACGCAAGGCAAGTTTGATTTCTCCATCGTCGATCAGATCCTGAGCATGGCGCGCTCCCAGCATGTTCGGCTCGTTCTTCTCTGGTTTGGAACCTGGAAGAACGGAAGCTCTCATTACACCCCCGCCTGGATCAAGCTCGATCAGGCCAAGTATCCCTTCCTCGTGGGCAAAGACGGGCAGACCGTGGATTCGCCTTCCACCTTTTCCCCCGCGCGCCTGGAGGCCGACAAAGCCGCCTTCCGCGCGCTCATGCAACACCTGGAGCAGAACGATTCGCAACACACCGTCATCATGGTCCAGGTTGAAAATGAAGCCGGCGTCTGGGGCGGCGTGCGCGATTACAGCCCCGAGGCGGAAAAGGCCTTTGCCGGACCGGTTCCCGACAATCTCGTCAAAGGCCTGGGCAAGCAGCCCGGAACGTGGCGGCAGGTCTTTGGCGACGAGGCCGACGAAACCTTCCAGGCCTGGTGCATCGCCACCTACATCGAGCAGGTGGCTCAGGCCGGCAAAGCCGTCCATGCGCTGCCGCTTTACGTCAACGCCGCGCTGCGCGATCCCTTCAATCCCGGCCATGCGCCAAACTATGAATCCGGCGCGCCCACTGACAACAACATCGATCTTTGGAAGATTGCCGCCCCGACGATTGACGTGATCGCTCCTGACATTTATATGCCGGAGTACGCCAAGTACATGAAGTCGATGGAGCTTTACAAGCGCCCCAACAATCCGCTGCTGATTCCCGAAACCGGCAACTCCGCCGACTACGCGCATTATGTCTTTGCCGCCATCGGCCAGGGCGCCATCGGCTGGGCACCCTTCGGACTCGACCTCACCCGCTATACCAATCTAACCGAAGGCCCGGAGGCAATGGAGGCCGACGCCCTCAAACCCTTTGCGCGCCAATATGAACTGCTGGCGCCCATCGCCCGCCAGTTAGCCAAGGCCAACTTTGAAGGCAAGCTGCGCGGCACAAGCGAAGACGCGGCCCAACACACCCAGACCCTCACCTTCGATCGCTGGACAGCCACCGTCAGCTACGGCCTGCCCGCCTTTGGCAACTGGATTCCGCCCAAGGGAAACACGCCCGCCGATGGCGGCGCGGTCATTGCGCAGTTCGGCCCCGATGAGTTCCTGGTCGCTGCCCACCATGCCAGGGTGGACTTTACTCCCACCTACGCGCCGGGCAAAAAGCGCCTCTGGCTCAAAGTCGAGGAGGGCAAATACGATAAGACTGGCAACTGGAAGATGACGCGCATCTTTAACGGCGACCAGACCGACTACGGCCTGAATTTCAAGGCCGACGAAAGCGCCGTCCTGCGCGTCCAACTGACCACGTATTAGTATCATGACCGGAGTGTAGCCCCGGTTTAAGGAGTGTAGCGCCGGTCTAAGGAGTGTAGCGCCGGAGTGTAGCGCCGGTCTCCAGACCGGCTGTAGCACGGACGTCCTCGTCCGTGCTTGTATCGTCCAAGCCAGGTGGCCCGGTAATAGAACAAACAACAACCGCCGTGCCCCATTCATCCGTCATGAAAAATGCAGATCTTTCAACTGCGCTCAGGACGGATGAGTGGGAGACCACAAACCTCAACCCGAAGGTCTTTTCTGATCACTGAAAACTGATCACTGAAAACTGAAGCTCACAGTTCCATCGCGTTATCTTCAATCGCCAGCCGCACATTGCCGTCGCTCTTGGCCAGTCGCCGCACGGCCTCCGGCTTGTCCACCCCGGCCTTCAGCATCACCAGCGCCACCGGAACGCTGCGCCCGGCGCTTTTGATGATCTGCACCGCGGCGTTGTGATCGATCTTGCAGGCGGCCATCAGGATATGAATGCCCCGCTCCACCAATTTGGTGTTCTGCATGTGCACGTTAACCATCAAATTATCGTAAACATAACCCAGCCGGGTCATGGCGCCGGTGGTAATCATATTCAGGATCATCTTTTGCGCGCTGCCGGCCTTCATGCGCGTGGAGCCGGAGATCACCTCGGCGCCCACGTCGGCAACAACCGTAATATCCGCAGCCCCGGCCAGCGGCGTTTCGTGGTTGCAGGTGACGGCTGCGGTGTGCGCTCCGCGCGCCCGTGCATAAGCCACGGCGGCCACCACATACGGCGTGCGCCCGGAGGCCGAGACGCCCACCACCACATCCTTGCGCGTCGGACGGCGGCGCGCAATGTCCCGCTGCCCCAGCTCTTCCGAGTCCTCGTTCACCTCGACGGCCGAGGCCAGCGCCTTCGGACCACCGGCCATGATGTATTGCACTTGTCCGGGAGCCGTCGAATACGTCGGCGGGCACTCGGAGGCGTCCAGCGCCGCCACGCGCCCACTTGAGCCCGCGCCCACATAAATCAGACGCCCGCCCTCCCGCAAGCTGCGCGCCACCTGGTCGATGATCTGCGCAATCTCCGGGATCGCCTTCTTCACCGCGGCAGCCACCTTCGCATCTTCATGGTTGATGATGCGGGCAATCTCCAGCGCGGATTTGGTGTCAAAGCCTTGAGATGCCTCGTTTTGGCTCTCAGTGGTCAGTTGCTGTAGCTGGGCGGCCTGGTCTTTGCCTCTAATGTCTTTCTGGGCGTTGGCCGTCTCCTGCGTCATCGAACTTGTCAGCATCGCGTCAGTCCCCGATTCTTCATTGTAACTGGAAAACAGTCAACCCCAAAGAGAATTCTCAATAGGGATGCGGGGTGCTGAAGCGACGCTTGCGGATCACCCGCGCAGACGCTCGGATGGAAGTTGATCCTTTGCTTGTTTTGTAACAGGGCGCAACGGAAGTCGCGCCCTGATGCCTCCAGGCTTTTTAGTCTATTGTTTTTGCAGCCTCTATAGTTGCGTCTTGATGCAAAGCCACCCGGCCGCCGCAGCCTTCCACGGCAGGCGAGGTTCGGCCCAAGTCACGGTAAATTTGGACCTAATCTCTCCGGCGAACTACTTCCCTTCCAGCTTGGGCGGGAGGGTCACGTTCATCTTGTTGAGCAGCGTCATCAGCTCCATGGGCAGCGGGAAGACGATGGTGGTGTTCTTCTCCACGCCGATTTCGGTAAGGGTTTGCAGATAGCGCAATTGCAGCGTCATCGGCTCGGAGGCCAGCAGGTGCGCGGCGTCCACCAGCTTTTGCGCGGCGTCGAACTCGCCCGTGGCATGAATGACCTTGGCGCGCTTTTCGCGCTCGGCCTCGGCCTGCTTGGCCATGGCGCGCTGCATCTGGTCGGGCAGGTCCACCTGCTTGACCTCAACCGAGATGACCTTGACGCCAAACGGCTCCGTCCGCTGGTCCATGATGGACTGGATGCGCACATTGAGTTTGTCGCGATGGCTGAGCAGTTCGTCCAATTCCACCTCGCCCAGCACCGTGCGCAGCGTGGTCTGCGCCAACTGCGAGGTCTGGTAGACGTAGTTGGCCACCTTGATGGCCGCGTCGTTGGGGCTGACCACATAGAGCGTGACCACCGCGTTCACCTTGATGGTGACGTTGTCGCGGGTGATCACATCCTGCGCTGGAACCTCCAGCACGTCCTGGCGCAGGCTGATGCGCACCATCTGCTGGAAGGGCCGGAAGACAAAGATGATGCCGGGGCCGTAGGGTTGCGTTGAAACGCGGCCCAGGGTGAAGATGACTCCGCGCTCATACTCACGCAGAATCTTGATGCAGTTCAGAACATAGAGGGCGACGATGGCGACTACGATCAGGCCAAATGTAAAAACATCCATGGGCATTTCCTCACTCAGGTGGGATTGTACTCCAGTCCCGCGGATGTGGGGAATAAAATCGTGAGCGCGTGCAAATTCCGCTGCGCAATTGACGGCGGCGCGCCCGCTTTGAGAGGCTATTTGCCATGGGATACAAAGGGAAAGTAGAGTATGCGCGGGAACGCAAGTTGCGCACGCGCAATACGCGCATCTATCGCTCCTTGCATTGGCCAATCTGGATTTGGGTCTTTTTCCTGGCGCCCGGGCCACTGACCTTTTCGCTCTTTGCGCACGGCTTCAGCCTGGGCAACTCGCTCTGGCTGGGCTTCGTGCTGGCGGGAACAGGCGTGGCCGCGGTGCGCGGCAAGCTGCCCGGAGCCGAGCCGGGGCCTTACATTCTGCGCTTTGACGAGGATCGCCCCAACCCGCTCTACCGCAGAGTCTGCTACAGCTTTGCCTGGACGGCGGCGCTCACCTACGCCACGCTGAATCTGGAGGGGCTGATCATCACCGTCCTCGGCGGCGGCTGGCAGATGAAGGCGATTTATACATACGGCTATCCTCCTTTGGCCGCTATCATCCTGCTGATTGGGCTCACCGGCAATCTGCCGCGCGTGGGGCCCTCCACCAGAGGCGAAGGCTCCGAGCGGCGCTACTTTTACGGCACCGTCTGGTCGGTCACCGTGGCGCAGACCCTGCTGTTGATTCTGTGGAAGACCCTGCCGGTGAACCCGGTCACCAGTTGGGTGAAGCTGGGAGCCTATGTGGCTGCGCTGCTCTTTATGGGCTGGCTGACTTATCAGGGCGTGCTGCCCCGGACGCGGCCGATTTTGCCGGGTGAGAGCATGGTCGCGGACTGACCACCCGCAGCAGGGCTGGATCAATCACCAAAGATGCGCATGGTGCCGGATGGATTGGAAGCTCGAACCAATGCCAGGTTTTTTCCGCGTATGCATCTCATTTTGCAGGATTGTAACCTTCTATTCATCTAAACCCGGTAGGCTTGGAATGGTGATAGACCAAGTGCCAGAGATTCATATCCGCCAGACAGTGTTGCCGAACGAAGCCCCTTTGCCCGAAGAGCATCCCTCGGCGCAACCGGCATCGCGTCAGGCGTCGGCAATTCGCGCCTACCTGCTGGGGCGCGGCAATTCGGCCTGGGCCGACCGTGGATTCCATTGGTTGATGGTGCTGTGCGCGCTGAGCATCTTCGGCATCGTGGTGCTGATTGCCACCGAACTGGTGGTGCGCTCGCGCATTGCCTGGGGCGCCTTCGGTCTGGACTTTTTTTACAAGGCATTCATCGATACCTACACCGGCCAGCCGATGTATTGGGATCCGGTCAATGGCCACTTCAGTGCTCTGCCCTTCCTCTACGGCACGCTGGTTTCATCTTTTTTGGCGCTATTGATGGCCGTTCCGCTGGCCATCGGCGTGGCCGTCTTCCTCACTGAGATGTGCCCCAACTGGCTGCGCGCGCCGCTGGCCTTCATCACCGAACTGCTGGCGGCGATTCCCAGCGTGATCTACGGTTTGTGGGCGGTCTTTGTGCTGGTCCCACTGCTGCGCGAATATGTAAACCCATTCCTTATCAAGGGCTTTGGCTGGACCGGCCTCTTTGCCGATGACAATCCAACCGGCTTGGGATTTTTGACCGCCGGCGTGATTTTGGCCATCATGATTCTGCCCATCATCTCTTCTCTGACCCGCGAAGTCATGACCGCGGTTCCGCACTCGCAACGCGAAGCGGTGCTGGCCCTGGGCGCCACGCGCTGGGAGATGATCCGCACCGGCGTGCTGAGGAATGCGCGCATCGGCATTGTCGGCGCCATCATTCTGGGTCTGGGCCGCGCGCTGGGCGAGACGATGGCCGTGGCCATGGTGATCGGCAACAGCCCGGAAATTCATCATTCGCTTTTGGCCAACGGCAGCACCATGTCGGCGGTGATTGCCAATGAGTTTGCCGAGGCCTCCAGCGACCTGCATCTAAGCGCGCTGATGGAGTTGGGGCTGGCGCTGTTCATTGTCACCATTATTGTGAATGCGTTTGCGCGGATGCTGGTGTGGATGGTGACGCGCGGAACGCCGTCGTCAGTGCATTGATAGTTTGCAGTTCACAGTTCACAGTTCACAGTTTGCAGTTTGCAGTTCACAGCAAGTAGTTACAACGGCGAAAGCAAGAGAATGAAAGAGTGAATCTTCTGAAACGGCATGGCATTACAGGTTGCGGGAACATTCGTGGATAGGCCTGTTTTGTAACAAGGGCACGACTTTAGTCGGGCCGCAGGACGCAGCTAATAAACGCGGGCTTTAGCCCCTGAGAGGAATTTCGACTTCAACCAAGATTTCTCTTTAGTTAGCTGAGAACTGTGAACTGAGAACTGAGAACTGAGAACTGAGAACTGAGAACTGAGAACTGAGAACTGAGACCTGTGAACTCCAGGAGAAGACTCTGAAGAAGGAATATCAATTACGGGCGAAGGTACGGACGCTGACCGATGGCCTGGCCACTGGCCTGGCCGTGCTGGCCACGGTGCTGGTGGTGGCGCCCTTGGTGGCGATCTTTGTGTATCTGGTATACAAGGGCGCGGTCTCGCTGAACTGGGCCTTCTTTACGCACAATCCGGTTCCGGTGGGCGAACAAGGCGGCGGCATGGCCAACGCCATCGTCGGCTCAGCGATTCTGCTGGCCGTGGGCAGCGTGATCGGCATTCCGATGGGCATTGCAGGCGGCATCTTCCTGGCTGAGTTCGGGCGCGGAACCAAGTTGGCCAACGCCATCCGCTTCACCGCCGATGTGCTGAACGGCGTTCCCTCCATCGTGATGGGCATTGCGGTTTACTCGCTGGTCGTGGTTCCGCAGGGGCATTTTTCGGCCTTCTCGGGCGGCGTGGCGCTGGGCATTATGATGATCCCCACCGTCTGCCGCACGACTGAGGAAATGTTATTGATGGTTCCGAACGCAGTGCGCGAGGCGGCCCTGGCCTTGGGCGTGCCCAACTGGCGCTCGGTGCTTTCCATCACTGTGCGGACGGCTTCGGCGGGCATCATCACCGGCTGCATGCTGGCCTTTGCGCGCGTGGCCGGAGAAACCGCGCCGCTGATCTTTACCGCCTTCGGCAATGTCGGTTGGAGCGAGAAGCTGAGCGAACCGATCGCCGCGCTGCCGTTGCAGATATACGTCTACGCGCTCTCGCCGTACGATGAATGGCATCGGCTGGCATGGGCCGGGGCGCTGGTTTTGATTGTGCTGATTGTGCTGGCCGTCTCGCTGGTTCGTTATGTAACCAGCCGCGGCGTTTTGAAAGGGGCAAGCTAAGTGGGCGTTGGCATTGAAGTCACCAACCTGAATGCGTGGTATGGAACCAACCACACGCTGCAGGAGATCAATCTGAATATCCCGGCCAACCATGCGACGGCGCTGATTGGCCCCTCCGGCTGCGGCAAAAGCACCTTTGTCCGCTGCTTGAACCGTATGCACGAGACCAACCCCATCGCCCGCGTCACCGGTTCGGTGGTGATCGGCGGGCTGGACATTTATGCCGACGCCAAGCCGGTTGAGATTCGCCGCCGCGTGGGCATGGTCTTCCAGCGCCCCAACCCATTTCCCACCATGTCCATCTATGACAATGTGGCCGCCGGCCTCAAGCTGAACGGCTATAGCAACCGGCACGTGCTGGACGAGATCGTCGAGCGCTCACTGAAGAACTCCGCCCTGTGGGATGAGGTCAAAGACGACCTGAAGAAGAAATCCGGCGCAAGCCTCAGCGGCGGTCAGCAGCAGCGCCTCTGCATTGCCCGCGCCCTCGCCGTGGACCCCGAAGTGCTGTTGATGGACGAGCCGGCCTCGGCCCTCGATCCGGTCTCCACCTCCAAGATTGAAGACCTGATCTTCCAACTCAAATCGCAATACACCATCGTGATTGTGACGCACAATATGCAGCAGGCGGCGCGCGTGGCGGAAAAAACCGGTTTCTTCCTGAACGGTCGCATGGTAGAGTTTGATTCGACCCACAAAATCTTCACCAATCCCAGTGACAAGCTCACCGAGGATTACATCACAGGCAGGTTCGGATGACGCGCATACGCTTTCAACAGAGTTTGGAAGAACTGAAGGAGCAACTGCTGCGCATGGCAGGGCTTGCCGAGCAATCGATTCAGCGCGCCATCGAGGCTTATCGCGTGCGCGACCTGTCGATCTGCGATCTGGTCAACCGCTCCGAGCAAGCCATCAACCGGCTGGAGCGCGAGATTGACCAGGCCGCGCTGGACCTGCTCGCCATGGAGCAACCCATGGCCGTGGACCTGCGCTTCATCCTCAGCGTCATCAAGATCAACGCCGACCTGGAGCGCGTGGGCGACGCCGCCAAGGCCATCAGCGACCGCGTGCGCAACATGGAGCAGATGGCTCATGCTGACCTGCCGGTGGATATTCCGCGCATGGCCGAGCTGGCCGCCGAGATGGTGCGCAAGAGCCTGCAATCTTTCATCGAGGGCGATGCCGATCTGGCCCGCGCGATCCTTACCCTGGACGACGCCGTGGACTCGATGAACCGCGCCGCTTACAAGGCCCTGACCAAAGTGATGGAAGAAGAGAGCCACCTGGCTCCCCAGGCGCTGAATGCGCTGATGATCTCGCGGGCGCTGGAGCGCATCGCCGACCACGCCACCAACATCGCCGAGGATGTGATCTTCTGGGTTCGGGGCGACGATGTGCGCCACCACAAGAGCCTGAAAACCGCGCCCGATCCGCACACCATGGGGTAGGCACCCGCGGCGCAGCCAACTGCTCGGCACCTGCGGTGCGGCCAACTGCTCGGCACCTGCGGTGCGGCCAACTGCTCGCTCTTCGCTCGCTTAAGGTTCTTGGTATCCCAGGTCCGAAACTCCGGACCTGGGGCACCCGTGCAACCGCGAGGTCTCCGCAGCGATTCTCAAATTGCGCTAGAATATGACCATGGTCGGTGACCATTGGAGGAATATCTATGCAATCCACCATTGCAGCCGGTGAATTCAAGTCGAAGTGCCTCAAACTGCTCGATCAGGTTGCCGAGCAACGGCAGACGCTGGTCATCACCAAACATGGGCGCGCGGTGGCTCAAGTGGTGCCCATGCCGCCCAGGGTTGATCCGTTTGGATATATGCGCGGCAGCGGGATTGTGATCGGCGATATTATTTCGCCTTTAGAAAATGAGTGGGAGGCGGCGCAGTGAATGCCTCCCCTTCCCCGGTTGCGAAGGATCAGTCTTTGCTTCTGCTCGACACGCACACGCTGGTTTGGCTCATGTTTGGAGATCCGAAACTAGGTCGGCAGGCCAAGGGAGCCATCCACTCGGCCTGTATAGAAGAGCTGACTGTGGTATCCGCCATCACTCCGTGGGAGATTGGCGTACTGGTGAGCAAGAAGCGAATCGAATTGTACCGGGATGTTTTGGAGTGGATACGCGATGCACTGGGGCTGCCGGGCGTGCGCCTGTGGCCCCTTACCGCGGAGATCGCCGTTGCCAGCACGCGCCTGCCGTGGGAGATGCACCCCGATCCCGCCGATCGCATCTTGGTGGCTACGGCGCGCAGTCTGGGCGCAACGCTGGTCACCGCCGATCAAGCTCTGCTGGACTTTTCAGCCAAAGGACACTTCAAAACGCTGGATGCGCGCCTATAGTGCGACCTGAGCTTCCAGGCGACTCCCATCCAAAATCAATGGGTGCCCCAGGTCCGGATCTTCGGACCTGGGAGATCACTCCCACCAGCGATCGCTCTACGGAGTAACGCTGAACTCGGCGTGCAGCGGGGCCTTGGAGTCGCCGCCCGCCCAGACGTCAAATGCCTCCGGTTCAACGACCCAGTCCTTTGCTTCCGGGCTCCAGAACTTCAGCTCGTCCTTGCCGAGTGAAAAATGGACGGTCTTCTTCTCTCCGGCGGCCAGAGCAACGCGCTCAAATCCCTTCAATTGGCGCACCGGGCGCGATGCCGAACCCGCCCGTTGATGGATGTAAAGCTGCACCACCTCGTCTCCGGCCACTTTGCCGGTGTTCTCCACATCGACCGAGACCTGCAACCTCTCCGCTGCCTGGATCGACTTCCGGTCCAGTTGGAGGTTGGAGAAGGCGAAGGTCGTATAGCTGAGCCCATATCCAAAAGGATAGAGGGGCAAAGAGGTCAGATCGGCATAGCGGGAGGTGAAGTGCGGATCGTCTTCGGGCGACTGGGTGAGGTTGTGGTTGTAGTAGGTGGGCGACTGGCCGGTGGCGCGCGGCCAGGAGACCGGCAGCTTGCCGCCGGGGTTGGCGTCGCCAAAGAGGATATCGGCGATGGCGTCGCCGCCTTCGGTTCCGGGCAGCCATGCTTCCAGAATGGCGGGCACATGATCGGCGGCCCAGTTGATCTCCAGCGGACGGCCGTTCAGCAACACCAGCGCCACCGGCTTGCCCGTGGCCACCACCGCCTCCAGCAACTGCTGCTGGTTTCCCTTCAGGGCGAGAGATGAGGCGGAGGCCGCCTCGCCGCTCATGGAAGCGCGCTCGCCCAGCACCATAACCACGACGTCCGCGCGCTTGGCTGCAGCCACGGCCTTTTCCACTTCGCTCTTCAACTCGGCTTCAGGCATCATCGGAGTCGCCTTTTTGCCGGACTGGGCGTCCCATGGCATCGGGTAGGCGCGCTGCATATCGCCGCCGAGCACAAACTCGATTTTGGCCTTGGGCAATTTGTTGTGCAGTCCTTCCAGCACGGTGACGGCCTTGCTTTCATCCACCGTCCACCCGCCTTTAATATCTTCGCTGGAGTCGGCCACCGGTCCAATCAGCGCGATGGAGGCGAGGCTTTTGCTGAGGGGCAAAAGACCGTTCTCGTTGCGCAGCAGGACCATCGAGCGCTGCGCCGCCACGCGCGTTGCGGCGCGGTGTGCGGGATCATTCAGCTCTTTGTCCTTGTTGGCCGGGTCGCCGTAGGGATTCTCAAAGAGTCCCATGCGAATCTTGACCGCCAGAACCTCGCGCACCAACTGATCGATTACGGCTACGGGCAGCTTGCCCTCGTCCACCAGCTTGGCGGCGAACTTCAGATAGGTATCGCTGGACATATCCATGTTGGTTCCGGCGATCAGTCCGCGATAGGCGGCATCTTCGGGGTCGCGCGCGTAGCCGTGGGTGGCAAGCGAACTTACCGCCGAGGCATCGCTGATGACAAAGCCTTGAAAGCCCAGATCGCGGCGCAGCACGTCGCGCAGCAGCCAGCGATTCCCGCTGGCCGGAACGTCATTCAGATCCATGTAGGCGCTCATCACCGTGCCCACGCCGGCATCCACGGCGGCCGCAAAAGGAGGCAGATAGACATTGCGAAAGAGCACATCGGGAATATAGCTGGCGTCGTAGTCGCGTCCGCCTTCCGCCGCTCCGTAGCCGGCAAAGTGCTTGACGCTGGCCAGCACGTGATGGGGCGTGCCGAGCGCCGGCCCCTGGAAGCCCAACACCTGCGCGCGCGCCATGGCTGCGCCCAGATAAGGATCTTCGCCAGCGCCTTCCATGATGCGTCCCCAGCGCGGATCGCGCGCGATATCCACCATCGGGCTAAAGGTCCAGTTGACGCCGGAGACCGACGCCTCGCGCGCGGCAATGGCCTGCTCTTGCTCCACCAGGGCGGGGTCCCAACTGGAGGCCATGGCGATGGGCACGGGGAAGGCATTCTTGTAGCCATGGATGACATCGAAGCCGACGAGAAGCGGAATCTTCAGCCGGGATTGGTTGACGGCAATCTCCTGCAGCTTCTGAATCTCTGCAGAATCGCTGGTCCAAAGGATGGATCCCGCCTCGCCCTTGCGGATAAGTTCATCCCACTTTTCGCCCTTTGGTCCCGGTGTCCAGGGGCCGACCTGTGTAAGCTGACCGATCTTTTCATCGAGGGTCATTTGCTTGAGCAGGGACTCAACGCGCTGGCTGACTTGCTCTTTGCTCACGGCAGCGGTGGTGGTTGGTTGCGCAGTCGCGACGCCGCAGTTCAGCAACAAAAGCAAGGGAAAGACAAGGACGCAAACCAAACCACGCGCCCGGTTGAATGAAACGAGATTTCGAGGTGAATTAATCATGTTCTTTTCAGTATAGTGAAACGCTCGTGGCGCAGCCGATCGGCGGCGGCAAGGGCCTTTGACGCCCACTCACTTTTTGGTTATGGCGATCACGGTAATGTCATCGTCCTGGCCAAAGCTCTGGGCTGCGTCGGCCACGGCGGCGGCGGATGGCTGGGCTTGCAACAGAGCTTGCAACCGGTCGAAGCCGAAGAGTTCGCCCTTGGAGTTGCGCGCCTCAACAACGCCGTCCGAAACGAGCAGCAGGCGATCTTCATTCTTCAATGCAAAGCGCATCAGCGAAGGCTCCGCGCCGGCGTAAATCCCCAAAGGAAGCGCGCCGTCGATGGTCAACAGTCTGCCATTCACGTAAGGCGGCAGGTGGCCGGCATTGACCAGCAGAACGCCGCCGTCCGCATCCACGCGCATGGCCAGGCAGGTGGCGTTCGAGTGACCGCGGTCGCAGAGCAGCAGGTTGAGGGCCTTGAGCACGGCGAGCGGATCAGGATCGAAGAGCACGGTGCTGCGAATGGCGCCCACCAGCAGCGCCACCAACATTCCTGCTTGCAGGCCTTTGCCTGTTACATCGCCGGCCACCATCAACAGGCTGCCGTCCGTGGGGTGGGGAATGATCTGGAAGAAGTCGCCGCTCACCTCGGAGGCGGGGCGGAATTCGGTTTCGATCTCCAGGCCGGCGTATTGGACGCGCGCCTGGGGCATGATGACCTTCTGCACCTCCTGCGCCTGGCGGACATCGAGGGCCAGATTCTGCTGCCGTGCAATGGCGCTCAGCATACGGCGCAGCAGCAGCAGCGCCACAACCAGTGTGAGCAGGAAGACGGCCAGATCGCCCAGGCTGACCTGCGTTCCCAGAGGAAACCAGAAGGCCTTGATGTGCAGCACCGCCAGTTCATTCTGAAAGCGGGAGAGGCCCAGCAGCAGCAGGGCGGGCAGCGTCAGCCAGCCCTCCATGCCCTGTTCGCGGATGCCTTCAATGCCAATCCAGAGCAACAGGCACATCCAGATCAGCCGCACCACCAGCGAGACGGAATGAAAGGTGAGCGAGACCGGCTGCGGAATGGCGGTGAAGAAGAGATTGTCGCCAATCGCGTTGGAGACGGCCAGAGCCACGGCCAGCACGGCGATGGCCATCGGCATCCAGGCCAGGCGGCGCAACCGGAACCAGACCCACCACACCATCGCCCAGGCGGCGTAAGAGAGGGGATTCAAAAAGAAGTGGCGAATCTCGATGCCGGCATAGCCTGAGAGCGATTGGGTCCAGGTATTAATGACAACCACCAGCAGGTCAGCCGCCGAGAGCAGATAAACAAAGCCCATCCACAGGTAGGCCCGGTCGGAGCGGTCGATCAGGATCAGAGAGAATGAGGCCAGGGCGAGAAGGATGAACTGATAGGCCTCGATGGGGCAAAGGGCAAAAGTGCGAATCAGATGGAGCCACAGAACCTGATGTTGCGCGTCCACTACTTCGGCGCTGCCGATCAGCGGCGCGGTGTGCAGGCCGCCGGCGTCGGGCTGGGTCAGCAGTTCGCTGGGACCCATCCAAACGCGAAAGGCCAAAACGATGCTGGGGGCGGAGTCGGCGGCAGAGGCTGCGCTGTCCGGCAGAGGAAAGATCATTGGCAGAGCGTAGTAGACCACCGGCTGGCGAGAGGTGAAATCTCCAAAGCTGCCCAGCAGCCTGCCATTGGCAAAGAGCTGGTAGGCGTCGTCCACATCGGACGGCCCTTCGACGGCCAGCTTTTCTCCCGGCGTTACCTGGACCCGCACGCGCAAACGATACCAGGCGTAACCCCAATAGCCCGCATGGCCGCGCGCCGTCCAGCCCGGCAGATAGCCTGCCTGGCCGCCCAGCGGATCGTGCGCGTCGGCCTTGGGTTTCAGGCTGACCGACTCCCACTGCGCGTCGTTAAAATCTGCTTCGGCCCAGAGCGGCGCGCCGGTTGCCGGATCAAGAGGTGAATCACCGGCGCGGAACTTCCACGGCCCATCGAGCGGAAGATAAGGCTTGCCCAGCTTGATCGGATCAGGTTGAGAGGATGCATCCGCGGACAGGGCCGGGTTCCGTGTTTGAGCCGACGCAGGCCGGAATCCGCCAAGAGCAAGGCAAAAGACAAGGACCACAATCCTTGGAAGAGCGCGCGCCAAGTAAAAATCCTCCATTTTTTCGGGGAATGCCGGAGAGCTGCCGCCGCGCCATTCCAGTTCACGACGAGGGAGGAAAGCCATCAAGTTCAAGGCAGACGCAAATTAAGGCTGTTGCGTATACAGAGGATGAATGGATAGCCGTGGAAGATTTAATTTTTTCATCTCAAAGATCAGACGAATCCATTTTCAGTCGTCCACCAACAAGGGAAAAAGCTGTAAGTATCTACCGGCAGAGCCGGTGGCTTTACAGTTACGGGCCCTTCAACGGGGCCTGACAAACATCCTTGTCTGCGGGAAGTGCAATTGCCCATGGCGCTTGGAAAGCCCGCGCCGTAGGCGCAGTGGTCATTAAAGCGTTTTCGCATTTTCTATAAACTTCCGTGCCCCATCCATTCCGCGTTTTTCAGCGGAATGGGTGGGAAAACCAATAGAATTGTGGTCTATACAATTACTGAAAACGCTGTAGCCCACCGTTTCAACGGTGGGGATGCTGGCCCTATTGAAGCACCCGCGCCGTAGGCGCAATGGTCATTAGCCCACCGTTTCAACGGTGGGGATGCTGGCCCTATTGAAGCACTCGCGCCGTAGGCGCAATGGTCATTAGCCCACCGTTTCAACGGTGGGGAAGGATCAGCCAGAATGCCGCCGGAGTCCCATAGGGACGGTGTTTCAAATTCGTGCCGAGACCGTCTTTCCAGGGACAAATGAGAAAAACACAAACCGGGAATGACTCCCGTAAATGTCAAACTGCTACTGACACCCCGGCAGAGCCGGGGGATCTCCTCACGCTTTAGCACTGGCCTCCTAGCCGACTGTAGGGTGAACCTGCAGGTCAACGCTTGCCTCTTTCCAAGGCCGGAGAGCAGTCGGTCAATTGCTCCGGCGCCCAGCCCGCTCACGCAGGGCCGAACGCCGGAGTTTTGTTCAGGGTTGTGTGATTTCGGGTTACCTACGAAAGAACCGATCAGGCAACAGCGGCTTAGATTCGTGCAACCGCCAGGAAGGGGATTGATTGTGTGTTGGTTGACTGGAATTGTTGACAAACTCCATGCCCGGTTGATTCCTGGTTAACTTGCCACTTCTTAGTCGTTGGAGGCTTCCGCTTGAGCTTCCGCGCCAGCCTCATCATTGGCCTGAGAATCAACGTCCACGCCTGCCTCGGCGGCGGAAAACTCTTCGGCCACGCCTCCCAAGCCCAGCTTTGTGTCATTCATGTCCATGGGGAAATCTCCTTCTTTGGATTCGCGTGCAATGTGTGGAGAGCATAGCAGTGATAGATGGTTCAGTGTCAAGTGAAATCGCGTTAAAATCCACGGCCCGTGGGAGTTTGCTTCCGCTCGGAATTTGTTCTCACAATCCCCTTGCGTCGAGGCAATCCGTTCTGGATTGAAAGCCGCCCTCTTGAATGATCGCGGCTTCCATACGATCTCTCTTGGGCAACTCCTCCAGCTTCAGGCCTCTTTCAAGAGCCTGTCACAACGCCTGCCGAACCGCATCGTGAAAGGCTGGCCTCACCTGCCGGATCAACTGGCTCGCGCGATCCGGCCAGGTTCGGTTCGTCAACAGCGCCACGGCGATCCCCGCCTCCAGATCAATCCATAGCGAACAGCCGCTGAAGCCCAGATGCCCAATCGCAGCGCGGGAAAAATACCGGCCTGAACTGGATGGCTGCGAGGGCGTATCCCAACCCAGCGCGCGCGAACTGCCCGCCGGGCTTTGCCGTTGCGCAAACTGCTCAATCGTCGCCGCGTTGAAGAGCTGACCGCGGCCCTCATGAGCCAGCAGAAGCTCCCGCGCCAAGCGCAGCAGATCAGGCACATTCGAGAAGAGCCCCGCGTGACCGGCCACGCCGCCCAGCAGCCATGCATTCTCGTCCTGCACCTCGCCCTGCATCACCCGGCAGCGGTAGCGCGCATCCAACTCGGTGGGCGAAATCTCTGGGTGCCCCACCCTCGCGACGTTCTTGTTTTTGTCGCTAGGGTGGGATTCCATAAAGCCTGGGTGCCCCACCCTCGCGACGTTCTTGTTTTTGTCGCTAGGGTGGGATTCCATAAAGCCTGGGTGCCCCATCCTTCGCGTACTCTGCGAAGGGTGGGATTCCATAAACCCCGTAGCCGTCATTCCCAGCGGCAAAAAAATCTCCCTCCCAACCCACGCCGCCAGCGCCTCGCCCGTCAGCGCCTCCAGCGCCTTGCCCAGCAGAATAAACCCCGGATCGGAGTACTCCGCCCGCGTGCCCGGTTCTGCTTGCAGCGGCAGCGCAAGGCAGGCATCCAGCAACGCCTCGCTAGTCGCGGCGGTGCGGAAGAACTCGACATACCCCGGCAGCCCGGAGTTGTGCGCCAAAAGGTGGCCAAGCGTCACCCGCCGCGCCGGATCGTCCGCGGCGCGCTTCCATACAAACTCCGGCAGCACCTCGCCCAGCGCCGTCTCCAGCCGTAGCCGCCCGCACTGGTGGAGGAGCATCGCCGCACCGGTCGTCGCCGCAACCTTGGTCAGGCTGGCCACGTCAAAGACCGTCTCCGGCGTAACAGCGGGCGCAGCCTCGTCATACGTAAATCGCCCCCGCGCGCCCGCAAGCACAACTTCCCCGCCGGCCAGCACGCCAAAGGCGCAGCCGGGAAAGGCGCGCGCGGCAATCGCATCGTCCAGTACACGAGTCGCGGCATCCAAGCGCCCCTGCGCGCCAACGCTCCAGACTGTGGGCAAGCTATCTTCAGATTTCATCGCTCATTTGCATAGTACAGATTGCATAGTACAGTTTGCATAGTACAGCAAGACGGGCTGGAATAAGAGCTTATCCGTGAATTGCAGCGTCGACGAATTGCAGCGCTGACGAATTGTAGCGCCGGCCTCCCGGCCGGCTGTTGCGTGGACCTCCCGGTCCACGCCGAACTCCACACCATGGATGAAATGCTCTGGGTAGCCTTGACCAACTTGACCAACTCAACAAATCGGCGCACAATTTAATTGTTATCCTCAAGCAAGGCTGGAGGCTCTGGTTTAGCAGCCCCGCAAAGGAGCCAGTACCGTAGTGATTTAGCCCGACAGTAGCCCGGTAGAAGGACAACAGTAGTTCAACGGTAGCCCGAGAGTAGCCCAATGGCGGCCCGACGCCCGCGCCGTATAGGACAACAGTAGCTCAACGGTAGGCCGACAGTAGCCCGGTTGTAGGACAACAGGAGCTCAATAGTAGGCCGACAGTAGCCCGGTAGTAGGACAACAGGAGCTCAATAGTAGGCCGAGATCAACCCAATGGCGGCCCGACGCCCGCGCCGTAGGCGCAGAGTTGATTAGCCCACCGTTTCAACGGTGGGGTGAGGAACGCAATAACTGACGGGGAGTCCCGTAGGGACGGTGCTCACGCTCCGCACCCTTCCAATGTTTTTCTGAGACGAGGGCAAAGATAATCCCTTCGGGAATTGAGGAAATTATGGCAAGCACGCAGGTGAATCTTTATGAAGCTAAAACGCATTTTTCCAGCTTGGTGGATCGAGCCGCAAAGGGCGAAGTCATCGTCATCGCCAAGTCTGGGAAGCCCATGGCGAAGTTATCACCGATGCAGATTCCGGAAAATTCTCCCAAGACATATAGGAAGTTTGGGCAAAATATATTGGGAATTACCATCCATTCCGATGATTGGGAAAAGGATATTCCTCTGGAGTACTTTCAGGACGAAGGCAAGGAAAATCCCTTCAGCGCTGATCTTGTCGGGAGCGA
>Ga0181519_10000769_pt1 | contig 28517 bp, 33 predicted proteins | sample PEATcosm2014_Bin_26_FD_121102 | JGI IMG/M metagenome (GOLD analysis project Ga0181519, IMG submission 121102) | Peatland microbial communities from MTU Mesocosm Facility, Houghton, MI, USA - PEATcosm2014_Bin02_10_metaG | ecosystem: Environmental > Terrestrial > Soil > Wetlands > Peat | place...
GTTTCGTTCACGGAGTAAAAAGCGGCCACGGTGGCCATGTCAAAATGCGTCCTTTTGGCGCGCAGGCTTGCGTCGTGGAGGCTTGACATGGAGGCTCAAGCGGACAAAATGTCCGCCGTCTACAAGCCAGTTTGGTGCGCCCCCACAACAGGTTTTGCACCAGACCCCCTAACTTTGAGGGCGTCCCTGCCAGGGGGCGCCTTCTTCGTTTGGGAGTCATCTATATAATTCCCATATGTTTTGGGTCCTTCCTGGCCCTCCGCAAGCCGCGGGCATTTCGCGTCGCGGCATTTCTCCAGCCTGACGACTTTTCAGAAGCCTTCACTTCGCTTCAGAAGGCTGTGAAGCGGGAGACGTGATGACGCCTGCCGTCGTGTCGAAGGGCGAGTTCGCCCGTCTCTGCGATGTGAGCCCGACACGGGTCGGGCAGTGGCTTCGCGAAGGCAAGCTCGGCCCCGAGGCGTTGGAAGGTGAGGGGCGCTTCGCGCGGATTCGCGTTGACGAAGCCCGCCGCCAGCTGCGCCTCACCATCGACACGGCTCAGCGCTTCGGCAACGGCATCACCACGAAACTCGACGATGATTTGCCGTTGGCGCCGGCCACGCGCGCCGGCGATCCGATCGCCGACCAGATCAAGCTGCAGAAGCTGGAGCAGATCCGGTACGCCAACCGTCGGGCGGCCGAGGAGGAGCTGGCCCGTCAGGGGCTCTACGTCCGGGCCGACCAGACCTCGGCGGCGATGGCCAAGCTGGGCGCCGGCCTGCTCAACGTGTTCGAGGGGGCCATGGGCGACCTGGCCCAGGCGGTCGCCGCCAAGTTCGAGCTGCCCCAGCGCGACGTGCTCCATCTCCTGCGGACCGAGTTCCGCGCCGTGCGGGTCAAGGCCGCGGCGGCGACCCGCAAGCACGCCGAGCACCTGCCCGGCCTGATCGACGACCAGGTGCTCGAGGCCTCCGACCCGGTCCAGGGCGAAGCCTAAATGGGCATCCAGCTGGCGAACGCCGAGCGCCTGGCGATGGACGCCATGGCCCAGGCGCTCGAACCGCCGCCCTCGGTCGACTATCTCCAGTGGGCCGAGGACAACATCGTCTTCACCCAGCGGGAGAGTCCGCAGCCCGGCCCCTACAACCGCAACCTCTTCCCCTATTTCGACGAACCCCTGCGCGCCGCCAGTGGCGAGGATCCCTGCCGGATCATCACCCTGGCCATGAGCGCCCAATGCGGCAAGACCACCTGGGCCAACATCTTCTGCCTTGGCTCCCTGGCCATGGACCCCGGCGACTTCCTCTACGTCCACCCGACCGACGACAACGGCCGGCGCTGGAGCAAGATGAAGCTCTCGCCCATGCTCAAGGCGACCACCAGCCTCAACCACCTCTTCCCGCAGAAGGCCCGCGATGGGTCGGACAGCGTGATGTACAAGGAACGCATCGACGGCCGCGGGGCCATCCAGATCAGCGGGGCCAATTCGCCGGCGTCGCTCTCCCAGGTGACCATGAAGCGCCAGGTCCAGGACGACCTGGCCAAATGGGAGATGAACAGCGCCGGCGACCCGGAGGCCCAGGCCGACAGCCGCTCCCAGGCCCACGAATTCGCCAAGATCGTCAAGCTCTCGACCCCGCTCGTTCTGCCTGGCTGCCGGATCACCCGCTCGTTCGAGGCTGGCAGCCAGGAGTATCCCGAGGTCCCCTGTCCCCATTGCGAGCAGTACCAGGTGCTCGAGTGGGACAACATGCACGCCCAGCTCGACGAGTCGAAGCCGGAGGACGCCTGTTTCGCCTGCGTCGGCTGCGGCGCCCTGATCCAGGAGCACGACCGGCCATGGATGCTGGCTCGGCTCCGCTGGGTGGCCAAGAACCCGGCCATGAAACGGGTCCATCGCTCGTTCTGGCTGTGGAGCGCCTATAGCGTCCTGCAATCCTGGGAAGGCATCGCCCGCCGGTGGCTCGCCGCCAAGGGCGACCCCTCCAGCGAACAGACCTTCTTCAACGACGTCGTCGGCCAGGCCTGGCGCGCCCAGGGCGAGGCGGTTCCCTGGGAGACCCTGCGCGATCGGGCGGCCGAGAGCACCTATGTGCGCGGCCAGATCCCCGCCGGCGCCCTGCTGCTGACCTTGGGCGTCGACTGCCAGGGTGACCGCGTCGAATGGCAACTGGTCGGCTGGGGCCCCAATTGGCGGCGCTGGATTATCGAAGTCGGCGTGTTTCCGGGTCACATCACCGAGGCCCGCTGCATCGCCGCCCTGGACGGGCTGCTACTCCAGACCTGGCCCAACGCCTCCGGCCAGAGACTTCCCGCCGACGGCCTCGCGATCGACGGCAACGCCTGGACCGAGGACGTCTGGAGCTGGGCGCGCCGCCATCCGGCCAATCGGGTGATGATGGTTCGCGGCGTCGCCTCCGAAGCCGCGCCGCTCTTGGCCCGGGTCAAGAAGGAACGGTCCAAGGACGGCAAGCTGCTGCGCTACAGCCGCCGGTTCTTCAATTTCGGCACCTCGGTGCTCAAGCTCGCCCTCTATCGGAACCTGGCCAAGACCGATCCGCTGGAGGCTGGCTACATCGGGCTGCCCAAGGGCCTGGAGGACGAGTTCTTCCGCCAGCTGACGGCCGAACGCCGCCTGGGTGTCAAACGGCGCGACGGATTCACCGCCTACGCCTGGGTCAAGGATCCCGGCCAGGCCAACGAAGGCCTCGACAGCCACCTGCAGGCCGAGGCCGCCGCCATACGCCTGGGCGTCCGTTCCCTCCCCGACGCGATCTGGGCCCGGTATGCCGCCGAGCGGGAGATCCCGCCGGCGCATCCGCAACTCGATCTCGAAGACCTCGCCGGCGAACGGCGTTCGCCCCAACCCGATACGAGGCCGCCGATGAACGTCCCGGCTGGGATCCGCCCAGCCGGCGACCGGCCCCGCATCCGCCTCGCCTGATCGGAGGACGTCCATGGGCTGCAGTCCGATCTCGGCCCAGTTCTACGGCGTTCCCACTCAGACCCTGCAGACCTGGCTGACCAATGCCCAGCAGGCGCTTCAGGACCTGACCACGGGGGGCAAGCTCGAGGTCGCCGCCTATACCCAGGGCGACGGCTCCAAGTCGGTCACCTACACCCGCGCCAATCTCGGCGAGCTGCAGGAACGCATCAACGCCCTGGCCCAGGCGCTGTCCGGCGGCCAGGTCGGCCGCCGGCGGCCGGTGAGGCCGCTATACCTGTGACCGACGTCAAGATCCTGGGGGCCGACGGCCTGCCGATGAAGGCCGCGCCCACCCGCGCCTCCATGCTGGCCGGCGCCAATGTCGGCTATGGCACGCCCTATGACGCCGCCAACGTCACCGATGATCATTCCGCGGCCTGGCGCCCCTACCTCTGGTCGGCCGACGCCCAGCTCAACATCTACCGCGACCGCATTGTCGCCCGGGCCCGAGATCTCGCCCGCAACGACGGCTGGGCCTCGGGCACCGTCACCCGCCTGCTGGATAACGCCATCGGCGCGTCATTCCGGCCGATCTCCAAGCCCGATCACCGCGCCCTGCGCGCCTATACCGGCATTTCCGGCTTTGACGCCCAGTGGGCCGAGGACTATGGCCGCGCGGTCGACGCCCACTGGCGCGCCTGGGCCGAGGACGAGATCGGCAAATACTGCGATGTCGAGCGCAAGAGCTGGATGTCGCTGCTGTTCGGCATCGCCTTCCGCCACCTGCTGATCGACAACGACGCCCTGGCCGTGCTGCAGGAACGGCCCGAGCGGGTCGGCCTGGGCGGCGCCCGCTACGATCTCTGCGTCCAGCTGATCGATCCCGATCGCCTTTCGAACCCGCAAAACGTCTTCGACAAACGCTATCTGCGCGGCGGCGTCGAGATCGACGATGATGGCGCGGCTGTCGCCTATCACATCCGCAAGGCCCACCAGGGTGACTGGTGGGCGGCGGCCGATGCGGTCACCTGGCAGCGGATTCCGCGCGAGACGCCCGATGGTCAGCCGATCGTCGTTCATTATTGGGAGCCGTCGCAGGCGGGGGAGCATCGCGGGGGCGCCGGGATCTTCACCCCGGTGCTCAACCGCATGCGGATGCTGCTGAAATACGATGGCGCCGAGCTCGACGCGGCGCTGATCAACGCCTTCTTCGCGGCCGTGGTGGAGAGCCCGTTCGACCACGAATTGCTCGGCGAAGCGCTGGGCGAAGGCAACGCCGCGCCGCTGCTGGCCTACCAGGCCGAGCGCGCCCAGTTCCACGAAGAGCGCCGGCTGATGCTCAACGGCTCCAAGGTGATCACGACCTATCCCGGCGAAAAGCTGGAGATCGTCAAGTCGGAACGACCGAACCCGAACTACCCGCAGTTTCAGGCCGCCTTCCTGCGCAACATCGCCCAGGCGACCGGGGCCAGCGCGACCCAGGTCAGCGGCAACTGGGGCGAGATGAACTATTCCAGCGCCCGGGCCGAGCTGCTCGAGGCCTGGAAGACGACCCAGCGCCGCCGCGCGAATTTCGGGTCGGGTTTCGGCCAGATGATCCGCGCCGCCTGGCTCGCCGAGTGCATGGCCGTCGACGATCTGCCGCTGCCGGCCGGCGCGCCGGACTATCTCGAGTGCCGCGCCGCCTATGCCCGCTGCAGCTGGATGGGCCCGGGCCGGGGCGTCATCGACTCGGTCCAGGAGCGCAAGGGCTCCGTCCTCGGCATGGACGCCGGCCTCACCACCCTGCAGGCCGAGGCCGCCGAAAGCTCGGGCGAGGACTATGAGGATATTCTCGACCAGCGCGCCCGGGAGATCGACGGGTTCAAACGCCGTGGCCTCGACGTGCCGACCTGGGCCAATATGAACGCCGAGCCGGTGCCGGCCGAGCGCACGACCGAGCCCGTATGAGCCGGCTCCCGCGCCTGTCGCAGCGCTTGTTCAATGTCCCGCTGATGATCCATCCCCGCAAGGCGGAGGTGGTCGTGGCGGCCCTGTTCGAACGGCTCGGCGTCGCTTCCATGCTTCGGCTTGAGGGCGACCACACCGTGGTCGTGCCGATGGCGTTTGACGAAGACGACGATTTCGCGACCCCTGGCAAGACGCGGCCTTGGCCCGACACCGGCTACGATCTCCTCGGCGATTGCGCGGTGATTCCGATCAGCGGCACCTTGGTGCAGAAGAACGAGACCGTTCGGCCCTATAGCGGGATGACCGGCTACGACGGCATCCGCCAAGCTCTGGCCCTGGCCCTCGACGACCCGGCCGTCTCTAGGATCGCGCTCGATATCGACTCGCCGGGCGGCGAAGTGGCCGGCTGTTTCGATCTGGTGGATAGCATCTACGGCGCCCGGGGCGACAAGCCGATCTGGGCGATTCTCAACGAAATGGCCTTCAGCGCCGCCTACGCGATCGCCTCGGCGGCGGATAGGATCGTGGTTCCCCGCACCGGCGGCACCGGATCGATCGGCGTCATCTGCATGCACGTCGATTTCTCGAAAGCCTATTCGGACGCGGGCCTAAAGGTCACCTTCATCACTTCGGAAGGCGCCGACCGCAAGGCGGACGGCCATCCGGAAATTCCACTGAGCGCCGAGGCCCTGGCCGCCATCCAGGCCGATATCGATGCGATGGGCGCGCTGTTCTACGACACGGTCGCGCGCAATCGCGGCCTCGCCTCGACCGGCGTGCGGGATCTCGCCGCCGCCACCTTCCTGGGCGCCAAGGGCGTCGACGCCGGCCTGGCCGACGCCGTCATGGCCCCCGACGCCGCCTTCCGCGCCCTCCTCACTGTCTGACCCTCAAAAGGACCGACCCCATGTCGTTCAAGACCTCCCTGCGCACCGCCACGGCGGCCACGCCTTTCGCCCATCTCCTGGGCATCCAGGCCAAGAAGGCCACCCGCGTCGAGGACGACAAGCCCGAGGAAGACGCCGAGGAACCAGAAGAAGACGACACGTCGGCCGCGGCGCCCGGCGCCGAAACCGACGACGACGACACGACGGAGGAAGACAAGGACGGCAAGAAGGGCAAGAAAGCCAAGAAGGCCAAGGCGTCCGACGACGAGGAGTGCGCCGAGGAGGACGACGAGGACGAAGACGTCGCCAAGGCGGCCAAGGCCGGTCGAGCGTTCGAGCGGGCCCGGTGCGAGGCCATCTTTGCCGCGCCGGAGGCGACTGGCCGTCCCCACGTTGCCGCCCACCTGGCCTTCAAGACCAACATGAGCCCGCGCGCGGCCATCGATCTGATGTCGGCCACCGCCGTGGGCGCGATCGCCGAGCTCTCCACCGGCCGCGCCCGTCAGGCGCGTCCCCGCGTCGACCTTGGCGACGGCGGCGCGCCGGCTCCGCAGGCCCTGACGACCGCCCAGCAGATCGTACTCGCCGGCAAGAAGCGCCGCGGCGAAGCCTAAGCCGCTCACCCCGCCCCCCGCGCGAGCGGGATCAACCCCTCTTAGGATCCGACCCCCATGACCCTCAGCGTCACCAGCATTGGCGATAACCAGCAGGCGCCCGGCATCACCGCAGACGTCTATCTGCCCGATCAGCTGATCGCCGGCGATCTCAAACTCGTCAGCGACAGTGTCACCATCACCGGCGGCGCCGACCTGGTGCGCGGCTCGCTGCTGGGTATGGTTGCTCTCAGCGTGCCGACCACGGGCACCGCCACCGGCGGAAACACCGGCAACGGCACCATCACGGCCGTTTCCGCCGGCGCCAAGACCAAGATCGGGACCTATACGATCCGGTTCACCGGCGCGACGGCCTACACCATCGTCAATCCCAACGGCATCGAGCTGGCGCCGGGGACGGCCGCCGGCGCCTACACCGACGCCGAGCTCAACCTCACCTTCACCGCCGGCGGCACGCCCATGGCGGCGGGCGATAGCTTTACGGTCGCCGTGGCGGCCGGATCGGGAAGCTACAAGCTCTCGGCGACCGCGGCGACGGACGGATCGCAAAATCCGGTCGCGGTCCTGGCGGACGCGGCGCTCTGCGCCACCAACGGTGCGGACCAGACCTGCGGCATCTATCTGATGGGCGAGTTCAACTCCAACGCCATGACCTTCGGCACGGGCTGGACGGCCGCGTCGGCCAAGGCCGCTGTGCCCCCCGGCATCTACATCAAGATCGAAGCTTCCGATCTGACCGCGACCGACCCCTCCTAACTTCCAAGCCTTCCCTTCAATCCCTCGCCACGCCGTCCGGCGGGGCCTTTCCGGAGAACACGCCCATGCCTGGCGGCAACCTGATTTACGACACCAACACCCTCGTCCAAGTGGTGCCGAATCTGAAGACGGCGCAGACCTTTCTGCTCGACAGGTTTTTCCCGAACATCGTGACGAGCGACTCGGAGTTCGTGTCGATCGATATCGACATCGGCAAGCGCCGCATGAGTCCGTTCGTCAGCCCCCTGGTCGAGGGAAAGCTGGTCGAGCAGCGTCGTTACCAGACCAACATCTTCAAGCCCGCCTACATCAAGGACAAGCGGGCGCCGGACCTGCGCAAGCCGGTCCGCCGGATGATCGGTGAGCGGATCGGCGGCGACCTCTCTGGCGCCGAGCGCGAGATGGCCAATCTCGAATTCGAGATGACCGATCAGGTCGACATGCTGCAGCGGCGGCTGGAGTGGATGGCCGCCCAGGCCCTGATCAGCGGCACGGTGACCATCGCCGGCGACGGGTTTCCGTCCGTCGTGATCGATTTCGGGCGCAGCGCGGCCCTGACGGTCGCGCTTACCGGCGCCAATGTCTGGGGCGATTCCTCGCACCTCACAGCGGCCGGGACCGACACGAAGCCGACGTCGGATATCGAGGTGTGGCAGAGCCTGATCCTGAAGAATTCCGGGGCCGTGGCGACCGACATCATCTTCACCACCACCTCGTGGAAGCTCTTCATCAATTCCACCTTCGCCCAGGGCGCTATTCAGTTCCCGGCGCTCGGCACCTTCGGAAACCAGATCAATCCTGGCGCCCAGATCGCCAAGGGAGCGATCTACAAAGGCCGCTGGGGGCAATACGATCTGTGGCTCTACAACGACTGGTACGTCGACAGCACGAACACCGAGCAGCCGATGATCCCGGACAAGACGGTGCTGATGACCGGGCCGGACCTGATGGGCACGCGCGCCTTTGCCCAGATCCTGGATCCCGCGTTCAACTACGGGCCGATGCCCTATGCGCCCAAGACCTGGGTGAGCGAGGATCCCGCGCAGCGGTACATCATGATGCAGTCGTCTCCCCTCGTGATCCCCAGTCGCGCGAACGCGTGCTTCGCCGCCACGGTCGCCTAGCGCCGTCAGGCGTTAATCGGGCGGCTCTGGTCGTCTTTTCACAAGCAGAATAGGAGCCGCCGAAATGGCGCAAGAGAAGGTATCAAGGGACGGTCTCGCCGAGGCGGTCGTGCGGCGTGGAACGGTTGTTTGGGGGGGCGACCCCAAATCTGTCGACACCGGCATGAAAGACCAGCACGGCAATCCGATCTGGCGTTTCGAAGAGGGCGCCGCCGTCCATTCCGGCCCTGGAGAAACGGTCCGCCTTCCCCAGGCCGATGTCGATCGCCTGCGCGATCTTGGCTTCCTGGTCGATCCCGCCGGCCCCGTTATCAAGACCGGCCTGGGCCCGAGCTATGATCTCGAGGATGGCCAGCCCGTTATCGCTGAGGCCTGACCCTTCATGATCGACTGGGACGGGCTCGTCCTCGCGCCCCTCATGGGCGTCTTCGGCGAGACCGTCCGGCCGATCTACACGCCGGTGATCGCCGGCGGCGCGCCCTACGGTATCGATGGCGTCTTCGATCGCGCCTACCATGAGGTCACCCTCCTGGACGACGCCTCGAGCGCCAACACCCTGAGTCCGTGCCTGGGTGTGCGGCTGGCCCAGTTCGCGGCCGAGCCTCAGCCGGGCGACACGGTCTATATCGCCAGCGTCGACCTGACCTTCGTGATCCGCGATGTGCGGCCGGACGGTCACGGCTCGGCTAAGCTGATGCTGATGCTGAGCGCATGACCACCAAGGGCGAAATCCGCGACCTGGTGGCCCGGATCCTCGACGGCTCGACGGACGCCGGCATCGAGGTCTATACGCCGAGCGACTGGCCGACCTGGCAGAACGACTATCCGGTGATCCTGGTCAGCTGCCCGCGCGAGGAGAAGATCTCGACGGGCGGCCGGGGTACCGTGGAATTCACCGTCGTGGCCACGATCCGCATCGTCGCCAAGGTGCAGATGAAGGCCTACCGCGCCGACCTGGGCGCGACGATCGCCGAGGGCATCCTCGAGGGGCTCGAGGGCCAGATCCAGCGTCTGGTGATCAACAACCCGACGCTGATGCGCAAGCTCTCCCAGATCCCGTCGGTGGAATCGCGCATCGCCGTCAACGCCGAGGGCGAGCAGCATTTGGCCGAACTGGCCCTGGAAATCGGCTGCGAATTCTACCAGGGCCCCGAGGACTTCTACGACCCCGATGGCGTCGAGCTGACGACGATCACGGTGACGACCGCGCCCGAGGTGATCAACACCTCGGGCAATCCCGACGCGTCCCTCTACATCACCCTGCCGCAACCCCCGCCGGAGACACCCTAGATGCGCGTCATTCCCGCTCCCGGTCTCCAGTTCCGCGACCCCCGCACCAAGCGGCTGATCCCGCCCGAGGGCGTGGATGTCGAGCCGACCAACCTCGATTTCGTCCGCGCCCTGGAGTGCGGCGACGTCGTCGAGGTCAAGGCGGGGCCGGCGGCTAAAACCGATGGAGCCGCCCAGTGACCATTCCCTTCCAGAATATCCCGGCGAACCTCCGCGTTCCGCTCTTCTTCGCCGAGGTCAACAACAGCCAGGCCAATACCGATCAGCAGACCCAACGGGCGCTGATCATCGGCCAGATCACCTCCTCGGGCATCGCCGTTCCCAACACCCCGGTCGTCAGCATGAGCGCCGGCGATGGCGCGGTCAAAGGCGGACAGGGATCGCACCTGGACGCGATGACCAGGGCCTACCGGGCCAACGACACCTTTGGCGAGCTCTGGTATCTGCCCCTTTCGGACGCGGTCGGCGCGACGGCGGCGTCAGGCGCCATTGTCATCACCGGCACGGCGACGTCCGCCGGGACCTACAGCCTCTATATCGCCGGCCAGCTGATCAGCGTGCCGATCGCCAGCGGCACCACGGCGGCGGCTGCGGCCACCGCGCTCTTCAACGCCATCAACGCCGTCGGCGCCCTGCCGGTTACGGCCACCAACGGCACGGCCGGCACGGTGACGATCACCGCCAAGAACGCCGGCCTCTGCGGCAACGATATCGATATCCGCTTCAACTATCTGGATGTCCGCGGCGGCCAGACCTATCCCCCGGGCCTGACGGCGGCCGTGACCGCCATGAGCGGCGGCGCGACGAATCCAAACCTGACCACCGGCCTCGCCAACCTGGTCGACCGGCCTTACGACTTTATCATCAGCCCCTACACCGATCCGGCCTCGATCGCGGCGATCACCGCCTTCCTGTCGGACACCACGGGCCGGTGGAGCTGGGAGACCCAGGTCTACGGCCACTGCTTTATCGCCTATCGTGGCAGTCCCGGCGGCCTCACCAGCTTCGGCGCCGGGCTGAACGATCAGCACCTCACCTGCATGGGCTTCTGGGGCTCGCCGTCGCCGAACTTCGCCTGGGCGGCCGCCGTCGCCGGCGCGGTCGCGGTCTCGGTGCGCGCCGATCCCGCGCGCCCCCTGCAGACCCTGACGATCAACGGCGTGCTGGCGCCGCCGATCGTCTCGCGCTTCTCGCTCTCGACCCGAAACGCCCTGCTCTATGACGGCATAAGCACCTTCACGGTTCAGCAGGGCGGCCTGTGCGCCATCGAGAACCTGATCACTACCTACCAGCTGAACAGCTTCGGGCAGCCGGACAACAGCTATCTCGAGGTGGAGACCATGTTCACCCTGATGAGCGTGCTGCGCACCCTGGCCGCCGCGGTGACCAGCAATTTCGCGCGCGTCAAGCTGGCGGCCGATGGCACCCGGTTCGCGCCGGGATCGGGGATCGTCACCCCCAACATCATCCGGGCCTTCCTGATCGCCCAGTACCGGACGCTGGAATACAATGGCCTGGTCCAGGGCTCGGACGTGTTCGCCGCCAATCTGATCGTGCAGCAGAACGCCACCAATCCCAACCGGATCGACGTGCTGTGGCCGGGCATCCTGATCAACCAGCTGCGGATCTTCGCCCTGCTGGCCCAGTTCCAGCTGATCGTGCCGGCCAGTCCCGGCGGCTCGGCCAGCTCGGCCGCCCTGGCCTGACCTCAACCCCTTTAAGGATCGTCGCCCATGGCGGACAACACCAACCGGCTTGCCGGCACGGCCAGCCTGACCGTGGACGGCCAGAGTTACGCCCTGCGCGGCGAGTTCGGCTATCGCGTCTCCACCGTCACCCGCGAGACCATCAACGGCCTTGACGGCGTGCACGGCTACAAGGAGCTACCGATCCCCGGGCAGATGGTCGCCACCCTGACCGACGCCAGCGACCTCTCGGTCGCCTCCCTCAATTCAATGACCAATGTCACGGTGATCGCCGAGCTGGCCAACGGCAAGACGATCGTCGGCCGGGGCATGTGGACGGTCGAGGCTCAGGAGGTGAAGAGCGTCGACGCCATGGTCGAGGTGAAGTGGGAAGGCGTCGACGTCAGCGAGAACTAGGCGAACGCCGTTCGCCGCTCGCGCTCTCTCGCAAGGCTTGAATCATGACCGCTGACGATCTGCCCGACACCCTGACGATCACGCTGCGCAAGCCGATCGAGATCGCCGGGATCACCTATGACCGGCTCGAGCTGCGCGAGCCGACCGCCGGCGAGATGAAGAAGCTGGAAGGCAAGACCGGCACCACGGCGACGATCGATCTGCTGTTCATGGTTACGGGCGTGCCGATCGGCGCCCTCGACAAGCTCGGCGTCCGGGACCTGAGAAAGGCGACCGATTATCTGGAGGCTTTTTTTACCGACGGCCCGTCGATTGGCGGGCCCGGCTAGGCTTGGCGGCCGAACGGTTCGGTTGGGGCCCTGACGTGCTCCTTTCCATGACCTGGACCGAGCTGACCTGGTGGCTGGATAGCTGATGGCCAATAAGTTCCAGATCGAGATCACCGGGCGGGACAAGACCGGCGCGGCGATCAAGTCGGTCAACGACAATTTTGACAAGCTGGCCCGCGGCACGCCGCTCGATAAGGTCAACCGGGCCTTCCGGGGCATCCAGGACAAGGGCAAGGCCTTCGGCGGCATCGCCCGATCGTTCACGACCCTGGGCGACTCGGCGAAGATCGCCGGCGGCGGGATCGAGGAAGCCGCTGGCGGTCTCGGCGCTCTGGGCGCCGCGGCCGGCGTCGCCGGCCTGGTGACGGTCGGTGTGGGCGTGGCCCTCGGCGAGGCGGCCAACAAGGCCTACCAGTTCGAAAAGGATTTCAGCGCGGCCGGCGCGACCGTCGGCCGCACGGCGGCGGCGATCGGAATCTCGACCTATCAGTTGCAGCAATTCCAACTGGCCGGCCAGCGGGCAGGCGTGTCGGCCGAAGCCATGAGCGAGGCCCTGACGGGCATCGGCACGGCGATGCAGGACGCCGTCAGCGGCCGCAACCAGGACGCCCTGGCCTTGATAAACAAGCTGCACATCCAGGTGCATCGCCTCAAGGACGGCAGCATCGACAGCGCCCGAGGCATGCTCGACCTTTCGGTGGCGATGAAGAATTCCAATCCCGAGACCCAGCGCATGCTGGTCAGTATCTTCGGCGTCGCCGGCGCGCTCAATTTCATGAAGGAAAGCTCTCGGCAGCAGCAGGCCCAGCTCGCCGCCGCCGCCGCGTCCGGCGCGATCAAGACCGACCAACAGATCAAGGACGAGACCCGCTTTCAGGTCTCGATCGCGGCGACCAATGAAAAGTGGCACGCCCTTCTCAATACCTTCTCCGAGCGCTTGATCATTCCCTGGCTGCAGCCGACCGTAGACGAGATCGGCAAGCTGCTGGGCTACCTCGATCAGCTGCTGGGCGGTGGCGCCAAGGCGAACGCGGCGATCTACCGTCACCAGCATGCGCTGTGGGGCGTCGCGGGCCTGAGTCCGCTCGGCGTGGCGGCTGGGGCGCTGTCGGATCCCGGCGGCGTGTTTGGCGACAAGCTGCCAGGAGGGAAGGGCGCCGGCGCTTCGTCGCCGATCGGCGCCACGACGGCCGCGCTCAGCGACAAAGGCAAGCAGGCCCTGGCCTTCTTCCAGTCGCAGGGCTGGACGCCGGCCCAGGCGGCGGGGATCGTCGCCAACCTGGCGACCGAAAGCGGGTTCAACACCCACGCCGTCGGCGACTCCGGCCGCGCGCTCGGCATCGCCCAGTGGCACCCGGATCGCCAGGCGGCGTTCGCCCAGCTGTTCGGTCATTCCGTGGGCATGGCCTCGTTCGAGGAGCAGCTGAAGTTCGTCCAGTACGAACTGACCCAGGGCGTCCGGAAATTCGCCGGCGACCATCTCCGCCACGCGCAAGACGCGGCGACTGCCGGGGCCACGGTCTCCAAGTTCTACGAAGGCCCGCGCGACGTGCAGGGCGAGATGAACCGGCGCGCCGCCCTGGCCGACCACATCGTGCACGTCGAGATCAATATGAAGAACGCGCCGCCCACCACCACGGTCGTGGCCAGGAGCTCGAGCCCCCGGGTGACCACGGGCGCCACGGTCACGCCCAGCCTTGCCGGAGCGTCGGTATGAGCGACGACTACAGCGCCGCCACCACGGTCAGCGAGCTGGTGATCACCGGCAAGCCGCCGGTCCCGACCCGGATCGACGGCCTGCAGCAGGCCTCCTGGCGGGGCGTTCCCTTCGCGGTCCTCGCCGGCGACGGTCAATTCGGCCGCCGCGTCGCCGTCCACGAATATCCCTTCCGCGACAAGCCCTGGGTCGAGGACCTGGGCCGCAGCGCGCGCAAGATCAACCTGGTCGGCTTCCTGATCACCGATTCCGCGGTCTACGGCGGCGGCGACGCCATCGCCCAGACCGAGCAGATGATCGCCGCGGCCGAGACCTCCGGCTCGGGGATCCTGATCCATCCGACCCTCGGCAGCCTCACGGTCAGCCTAGTGGCGCCCCTGGCGGTACTGGCGCGCTGGGACAATGGCGTCCGCTATTTCGAGCTCAATTTCCAGTTCATCGAATCCGGCGATGCGACCTTTCCGGCGTCCACGGCCAACACCGGCGCGGCCACGGACGTGGCCGCAGGCGCGGCCGACAGCGCCGCGGCCTCCGACTTCGCCGCGGCCGTGACACCCCTCTTGCCCCTGGGCGGCCTGACGATCCAGCAGACCCTGGGCGCGGTAGGAGCCTGGGCCGGCCAGATCACCGGCCTGGCGGCCGACGCTTCGTCTCTGATGAATCTCGCCAGCGGTCTCACCGGGCCTTACGGCCGCTTCTTCAACGGGGCCAACGCTGGCGCGTTCGCGGACCTCCCCTCCACGCTCCTTGGCTCGACCACGATCGAGACCCTGGCGATCGCCGCCGCCGGCGCGCGCGCCACCGTCGCGGCGGCGGTCGCCAGCGAATCCACCCTGGCCGGTGAACTCGGGCTGCCGAACGCCTCTCCGGCCGACATGGCGACCCAGGCCCAGGCGGCGACGGCCGCGCTCGCGTCGACGGCCGCCAATCCGGCCGACGCCATTCGCACCCTGGCGACCCTGGCGGCCTATTCGGACGGCGCCGCCACGGCGATCGGGAGCGCCCTGGACGATCTGCATCATCGCGCGGCCGTGGTCGCCATGGCCCGGGCCAGCGCCCTCTATCAACCCACCAGCTACAATGACGCCGCCGCCGTGCGCACCTTGGTGGCGGGCGCCCTCGACACCGAGATCACCGTCGCGGGAGACGAGGGCGACGACGCCAGCTTCAACGCCCTACGGGCGCTCCGGGTCGCCGTCGTCCAGGATCTGACCGCGCGCGGCGCGACTCTGGCGCCGATGATCGAGGTCGATACGCCTTCCCCGTTGCCGGCGCTCGCCTTGGCCCAGCGCCTATACCGCGATGGCGGCCGCTCCGACCAACTGGTCGCCGAGGCCGATCCGATCCACCCGCTCTTCATGCCTACCCAGTTCTACGCCCTGGCGGCCTGATGGCCGATGACACCACCATCACCATCGGCGGCAATACGCTCTCGGGCTGGACCGAGGAGCGGATCACCCGGCGGATCGAGGGCTGCCCGAACGATTTCGACCTGGCGCTGACCGAGCGCTATCCAGGGGAAGCGGACGCCTTCGTCATCCAGGGCGGGGATCCGTGCACGGTCTCGATCGGCGATGATGTGGTCCTCACCGGCTACGTCGACCGCTACGCCCGCTCCTACTCCGCAGGCGATCACAAGGTGAGCGTCTCTGGCCGGGGCAAGACCCAGGACCTGGTGGACTGCTCGGCCGAGTGGCCGACCGGCCAGATCAGCGGCGCCAATGTGCTGGAGATCGCCACCAAGCTGGCCAAACCCTACGGGATCACCGTCACCTGCCTCGGCGATCCGGGACCGGCAATCCCGCAGTTCAACCTGACCCTGGGCGAGAGCGCCTACGACATCATCGAGCGGATCTGCCGCTACGCCGGGCTGCTGGCCTATGAGGGAACCGACGGCAACCTGATCCTGGCCAACACCCAGTCGACCCAGGCCGCCAGTGGATTCACCGAGGGCGTCAATGTCCAGGCGGCGCATGTTCTCTCGGCCATGGATCAGCGGTTCAGCGCCTACGTCTGCTTCCTGATGTCGATGGACGTGCTCGAGGACAGCGGCCAGGGCGGCAATCAGTTCGCGTCGGTGCCCGATATCAACGTTCCGCGCCATCGCCTGACCTATCTGATCGCCGAGGCCGGCGGCGGCGGCCAGGACATCTGCGCCAAGCGGGCCAAGTGGGAGGCGGCGCGGCGCTGGGGGCGCGGCTACTCAGCCCAGATCATCGGCGATTCCTGGCGCGACTCCGCCGGCGCGCTTTTCGCTCCCAACACTCAGGTTCCCATCAGCCTGCCAAACCTCAAGCTCGACGGCGTCACCTGGACGATCGGCGAGATCACCTATCGCCGGGGCATGGACGGCACAACGGTCGAGGCGACCTGCATGAACCCCAGCGCCTTCACGCCCGAGCCGATCCTGCTGCAGCCGACCTTCATGGACGTCAACACGTCGCCCACGACGCCGGCGACATGACCCCGGAAACCATTCGCGCCGCCCGGCGCATCGTCTTCACCGTCTCGCGAGGCAAGATCACTCTCGTCGACGATACCGGGGTGATCCAGAAGCACCAGGTGGACTATGGACCTCAGGGGCCGGACGGGTCGCTTGGCCTGCGCGACAATACGCCGATGATGTCGATCTTCGGCTTCACGTCGAATCCGCCTCTTGGCGCCGACGTGGTGAGCCTCTTCGTCGGCGGCGACCGGTCCAACGGCGTCAGTCTCGGCAACAACCACCAGCCCTCGCGGCTGACCGGCCTGCAGCCCGGCGACAGCGCCCAGTACGACGTGCGCGGCGCCTACGTGAAGCTGACCGAGGCCGGCCTGACGGTCGACGCCGCCGGCAATGATGTCGTTCTCCAGAATTACGGCACCGTCACCGTCATGGGGGGGACAGTCATCGTGCAATCCGACGACGTTTCCCTGGGTGACACCGGTGGCCCGGCCGTGGCCCGGGTGGGCGACAGCGTGTCGGGCGGGGTGATCACCTCGGGCTCGAGCAAGGTCACTTGCGCCTAGGCCATGGCCGACATCACCACGGTCTGGGACCAGACGAATGGCGACTGGGCGATGGCGGGCGCGGATCTGCTCGCCGGCGACGATCTCACCACGGCGGTCCTGATCAGCCTCTTCACCGACCAGACGGCCACGCCCGACGATCCAGTCCTGGACGCCTCGGGCGATCCGCGCGGCTGGTGGGGGGACCTGGGGGCCGACCAGCCGATCGGCTCGAAGCTCTGGCTCTACGATCGCTCGAAGCAGACCTCGGCGGTGCTCGCCGGCGTGCGCGATGCGGCGCGGCAGGCCCTGCAGTGGTTGATCGACGATGGCGTCGCCCAGGCCGTCCAGGTGTTCGCCGCCTGGATCCAGGGCGGATTCCTGGGCCTGCAGGTCATCATCACCCAGGCGAACGGCCAGAACGCCACCTTGAGCTTCCAGACGGCGTGGCAGGGAGTCGCATGATTTGCCTTTCTCCCGGCCGACCCTCACCCAGCTGCGCGCCCAGGCCGCGGCGGATATCGCCTCGAATCTGCCGGGCGCCGACGCCCTCCTAAGGTTCTCCAATCTCGGCGTCCTCGGCCAGGTCCTCGCGGCCATGGCCAATGGCCACTACGGCTTTCTCGACTGGATCGCCCAGCAGGCCGTCCCCTTCACGGCCACCGGCGAGTTTCTCGAAGGCTGGGCGGCGCTCAAGGGGGTCATTCGCTCGCCCGCGACGCCGGCGACCGGGTCAGCCACCTTTGCGGGCGTCAACGGCAGCGTGGTTCCGGCCGGGACGAACGCCGTTCGCGGCGATGGCGAGACCTATGTGACCACGGCCGACGCCACCGTCGCGGGTGGATTCGTCACGCCGCCCTTTACCGATACGACCCCGGGCTCGGCCGGTAATTGCGCCGCCGGCGTGGTTCTCACCCTCGGGAGCGCCGTGCCGGGGGTCCAGTCCGGCGGCGTCACGGCCGGACCCTTCACCGGCGGCTCGGACGTCCAGACCGATGCGCAGCTGCGCACCCAGATGCTGCAGGCCTACGCCGCCCCGGCCCAGGGCGGGGATCTCGCCGACTATGTCACCTGGGCGCTGGCCGTGCCGGGCGTCACCCGGGCCTGGAACGCCGGAACCGCGCCAGGCGAAGGCAAGGTCCTGGTCTATTTCATGATGGACTCTTCCGAGAGCGCCTATGGCGGCTTTCCGCAGGGGACCAACGGGGTCGCGGCGAACGAGACCCGGGATACGCCGGCGACCGGCGACCAGCTGGCCGTCGCCAACTATATCTATCCGATCCGGCCGGTGACCGCCCTGGTCTACGCCGCCGCGCCGATCGCCAATCCGATCGCCCTGACGATCGCCGGGATCTCCGGCGCCTCGACCACGGTCAAGTCGGCGATCGCCGCCGCCTTCGCCACCGCCATTCTGGACCAGGCGGCGCCGGGCGGCGTCACCGACAGTCAGGGCAATCCCATCGGCCAGGTGGATCTCTCCTATATCGAGGCCGCCATCGCCCAGGTCGCCGGCACGGCCGGGTTCGTCATCACCTCGGTCAGCTGTCCCTTCGGCACGGTCACGCCCGGCGGGGACGGGAACATCACCTCGAATTCCTGCTATCTCGCCACCGCGGGGGTCATCACCTATGTCTGACCGCTTCGCGATCCGGCTCCGAGCCGCGTTTCTGGCGCTCTTCCTGTTCATCGGTCGCCCAGCCCATGCCACGGGCAGCGAGACCCTCAACCAGCTGCAGCCGCGCGGCGCGCCGGTCTCCACTGACCTGATCCCGATCCTGCCGGTGGGCTCGACGGTCCTGAAAAGCGTGACGGTCGCGCAGCTGCAGGCCTATATCGCCAGCCTGGGCGGCGGGGTCAGCAGCGTGATCTGCGGAACCGGCATGGCTGGCGGCACGATCACCAGCACCGGCGAATGCGATCTGCTCCCCGCCTCGCCCACGACGATCGGCGGGGTGGAGAGCCTGGCGGCCGTCGCCCACAACTACCTCACCTCGATCACCACCCTGGGCGTCCCCGTCGCGGCCAGGCCTGCCTGCGCCGACCTCTCCGACATGGCGCCGAGCTGCAACACCGACACTACCAACGCCGCCAATATCACCAGCGGCAATCTGGCGATCGCCCGATTCGCCGGCGGCTCGGGCGCCTCGAGCTCGACCTGCTGGCGCGGCAACGCCACCTGGGGCGCCTGCACCGGATCCGGCGGCACGGTGAACGGTGTGACGGCCGGAACCGGCCTCACCGGCGGCACGATCACCACGACCGGCACCATCGGCCTGGCCTTTCCCTCAGCCACGACGATCGGCGGGGTGGAGAGCCTGGCGGCCAGCGCCCACAACTATCTCACCTCGATCACCACCCTGGGCGTCCCCGTCGCGGCCAGGCCGGCCTGCGCCGACCTCTCCGACATGGCGCCGAGCTGCAACACCGACGCCACCAACGCTTCCAACATCGCCAGCGGCACGCTCGCCAGCGCGCGCCTGCCGGCCATGGCCGCGCACACGCTCTGGGGGAACAATACCGGGTCCACCGCCGCGCCCTCGGCGCTGAGCGCCGCCCAGGTGGTGGCGATGCTGGCCGGCACGACCTCCGGCACCTTCGCGGCGGGCAACGATTCCCGCTTTGGCGGCCCGACTCAGGACAGCCAGAGCGGCTCCTATACCCTGGCGCTCACGGACGCCGGCGGCCAGATCTATCATCCGTCCGCCGACACCACGGCCCGCACGTGGACCATCCCGGCCAACGCCTCCGTGGCCTTCGCCATCGGCGCCAAGATCGATCTGGTGAACGATTGCGGCGCCGGCGCCGTGACCATAGCCATCACTTCGGACACCCTGGTGTGGTTCACGTCCGGAAGCACGGGCTCGCGCACGCTCAGCGCCTGCGGCGAGGCGACCCTCACCAAGATCGGCGCGACACGCTGGATCGTTACAGGGGCCGGCCTGTCGTGAAGCGTGTGGCCGCTGTTCTTGGCTTTCTGGCGTTGGCGGGATCGGCCGCCGCAGTGCCTGGCGGCTGGACCGTGATCGGCGGGATCCAGGTCGTTCATTTCTTCGCCGGCGGCGCGGGGGTGGAGACCATTCCCTCCGGCGCCAGTCAGCTGATTATCGAGACCTGGGCCGGCGGCGGAGCCGGGTCGCGCTCCACCGGCGCGCCGGAGCCGAACTGCGGGGGATCCGGCGCCAGCGGCGGCTATGCCCGCAAGACGATCGCCCTGACCTCCGCCAACTGGGGCCAGACGCTCGACTGGACGGTCGGCGCGTCGGCCTCGGCGAGCGTGGTCGCCAACGACACGCTCTCCACCGGCGTCGCCATCGGGGGCGGAGCCGGCGGCGCGGGAAACTCCATCAGCGCGGGGGTCGGCGCGGCGCCGGCCGGGGGCGACATCAACACCGCCGGACACCCGGGCGTCATTGGCTGCGGCGCCGCCGGCGGCGCGCCGATCCCGGGCCTGGCGGGGGCGGGGTTTGGCGCCGGCGGCGCCTCGGCGCCCAGCGGCGGCTTCCCCGGTAGCGCTGGCTACGGAGGAGCCGTGTCCTTCAGCTACAGCTAGGGCCCGCGCGCATGCTTGATGTCCTCCTCGTCGGCGGCGACGATATCCTGGCGGTCGAGGAAGACGACGTCCTGGCCGTCCAGACCTATGTGGCCCCGGTTCTCCCCGACGAGCCCAGCGACGGCGAGACCGCCATCGACCTGGCGATCGGGGACGGAAACAATCTGGCGGTCGACGCCAACAACGACCTGGCCGTCTCTCTCTTCACGCCGCTGGGCGACTTTGGCCAGTCCGGCGTTCCGCAGTTCTCGCCGGAGGACTATCAAGCCGCCTTCCAGGCGCTCATGCCGCGTGGACGCGTCTGGCCGAACGATCCAGGCAGCGTCCAGTCCATGGTCGCCCTGGGCCTTTCGACCACCTTCGCAAGGTCCAACGCCGCCGCCGCCGGACTCATCGTCGACGCCTTCCCGGCCACGGCGGTCAACCTGCTGCCCGAGTGGGAGGAAACCCTCGGCCTTCCCGATCCCTGCGCCGGCCCGTCGCCCACCCTGCAGGTGCGCCAGGCGCATGTGGTGGCCAAGTTCATCTCCACCGGCGGCCAGTCGGTCTCCTACTTCATCGCCCTGGCCGCCTCGCTTGGCTACCCGATCACCATCACGGAATTCACCGGCGACCAGGCCCACCACTGGCAGGTGAACGCCCCGACGGTGTCGGAATTCTATTTCCGGGCGGGCGGGGCCTCGGCGGGCGAGCCGCTGATCATCGGCGGCAACGCGGTCCTCGAGTGCGTCTTCAACGAGCTCAAGCCCGCGCACACCACGGTTTCCTTCCAGTACGGTTGACGAGGGCGCATGCAACGGATCGATTCCGCCAACGCCGTGCCGACCATGCCGGCCGTCAAACCGACGGCCGCGCCAGGCTTCTTCGAGGACACTTCAAATCCAGGCACCGTCGTCACGGCCGATTGGCTGAACGACGTCCAGGAGGAACTGCTCACCGTCATCATCGCCGGCGGCCTCACGCCCGCCAAGGGCGCCACCGACCAGCTCTACCTGGCCCTCGAGCAACTTATCGCCAACGCCACTGCGGGCGTCTCGAGCTTCAACACTCGTTCCGGCGCGGTGACGCTCACCAATGCCGATATCATCGCCGCCCTGGCGGCCGGCGCGCTGCTGAACAGCGTCCTGGCCAACATGCCGGCGGGCACGGTCAAGGCCAATCCCTCGGGCGCGGCCGCCGCGCCCGAGGACATCACCTTCGCCGCCCTGGCCACCAATCTGGGCTATTCCAAGAGCGGCGCGACCTCGGTCACGCTGCCCAACGCCGGCGATCTGCCCGGCACGGTCGGCTCCTCGGGCAGTTGGACCGATCCCAACGGCCTCGTCCACCAGTGGGCCTATATCCAGCTCGAGGACTACGGCTCGGGCTCGGGCGCCTACACGACCTGGACCTTCCCGGAGGTTTTTCCGAACGCCTGCATGGGCCTCGTCACCCAGAACTATTCCGTGATGGCCGGCCAGGGGGGGAACTCCCGGATCGCCATAGCCGATGTCGAATCCCTGACCGCTCACGCGGCCAACATCCAGATGCACAACACCACCGCCGGCGGGACGCTGTGCGTCTTCTACGTCGAGGCGTGGGGCTTTTAGGGTGGGCGTCTCCGTCGCGGCCACCACTCCGCCCCTCGTCGATCCTTCGACAGGCAACCTGAACCTCAACGCCCGAGGCGGCATCGTCATCAGTTTTCGCGAGCAGGCGGCTGGCGTTTTTCTCGACATCTCCGCCTTCCAGCTGTTCTTCGAGATCGATGGCTACGCCCGCTTTCAGCTCACGCCCGGCGCCGACGACACCGAGCAGCTGATCACTCTCACCGATGAACTGGTGGCGAGCCTGCCGCTCAACACCGCCATCCCCTTCGTGGTGCGCAACGAGACCAATGTTCCGCCCACGGTCGACTGGGGCGGCATGATCAAGACCTATGGCTACGGGGGCGCGCCAACGTGAGCGACACCACCGTCATCATCGATTTTCGCGGGCCGCCCGGCGCCGCCGGGCCCAGCACCGCCGCCGGCATTTCCTATGACGATAGCCAGACCGGCCTGGGCGTCTCCAGCGTCCAGCAGGCCATCGCCTACCTCGCCAGCGTGGTCGCCAGCCTGAGCGTCGGCGTCGGCCCGAGCCTCGATTTTTCCAATCCTGACAATTTCCTTTTCGGCCTGAGCAACGGGGTCATCTGAGATGAGCGCTGGCGTCGTCCAAATCACCGTCAAGGACTCCGCCGGGGTCGGGCGGCCGTTCAATTTCTTCTCCTCCACGGGAGACGGATCGCTCGACACTGGCACCTTCGCGCCCCTGAGCTTCCTCGGGGACGGGATGGGCGGCTATATCGCGCCGGCGACCTCGACCCTTCAGGCGATCACCAACACCAGCCTGGCGTCGATCCTGTCGGCGCTGGAGGCCGGCCTGGCGGTCACGGGGCCTCTGACGGCCACCCAGCTCACGGCCGCCTCGCTGGCCACCCACGCCGACGCCCTGGCCATCGTCGCCGCCCTCGGGGCCCTTCCGCAAACCAATGTGCTCGCCACGGGCACGAACACCGTCGGGGCGATCTCCAACACGGTCTTCGGCGCGACCCAGACGGGCGCCTGGACCGTCATCGCCAACGCCGGGACCGGCACCTTCGCCATATCCGCCGCGGCCCTGCCGCTGCCCACCGGCGCGGCGAAGGAGAACGGCGGCAATCTCGACACGCTCGTCGCCCGCATCCTGCCGCCGCTCACGCCCGTCAGCACCGCCGCCCTGGCCTCGAGCCTGGTCGTCAAGGCCGGGGCCGGGAACCTGGCGGCGATCGAGATCTCGTCCGGCGCCACCGCCGGATGGCTCATGCTCTTCAACGCCACCGCCGCGCCGGCGGACGGGGCCGTGACACCGGTCAAGGCCTATCAGGTGCCCGCGAACGTCACCGAGCGATGGGAATACGCCAGGCCGCTGGCGTTCGCGACCGGGATCACCGCGGTGTTCTCGAGCACCGGGCCGTTCAACAAAACGGCCTCGGCCACCGTCTTCATCTCCGGAGAATCCCAATGATGCGCGCCACCCTTCGCGCCGGCGCGCTCGCGCTCGCGCTGTTCGCCTCGGCGTCGCCGACACTGGCCCAGGTGACCGCGCCGCCCGGCGAGTCCGTTTCCGGAACCGTGACCGCCGCGGCGGCCACCGGGACGGCCTCCGGCACGATCACCGCCAACGACACCGGGACGACCACGACGGCCGGCCAGAGCGGCGTCAATCTGGTCACCGGCACGCCCACCGCCAATTCGTCCCTCACCTTTCCGACCCTCGGCTATTCCTCGGTCACGGTGACGGCCCAAACGGCGACCTCGTTCCCCACCGGCGCTTCGTTCCAGATCGAGACGTCCAGCGACGGCGGCGTGACCTACTTCCCCGCCAGCGGCAAGATCGGCGGGACATCGATCACCTCGTCGGCGATCACCGGCTATGGGGTTTTCCGTGTCGATACGACGGGCATGGATCACCTTCGCGTCCGGGCGACCGCCTATACCAGCGGCACCCTGACGCTGGCCGTCCAGGGCTCCAACTCCTCCGGCCTGACCCAGGTTCTCAACCCGGTCCGGCTGGTCGACGCGAACGGCAACGCGGCGGTGTTCACCTCGGGCGGCGCGTTCACTGGTCAGATCACCGTCGCCGATGGCGGCGACACCACCTTCGGCTCCAAGGCCGACGCGGCGACCTGCGCCACCACCAACACGTTCATGGCCTGCGCGCGCCAGCTGCACACGGATCTCCAGTCGATCCTCACGGGGGTGAACTCCGGCTACTACGTCGCCGGCACGGGCCAGACCTTCACCGGCGGCTCGGCCATCGTCGGGCCCGACAGCGCCACCTCGACCACCGCCGATTGGCTGACCTTCTACCACGCCGACGGCGGGGCCGAGGTCCACGTGATGAACACGGTCGCGGTCACCGTGGGCAACACCGTGCCGGTCACGGTGAGCGGCCAGGCCGATCCGTGCTTTGCCTCGGCCAAGCTGACCGCCGACTTCGAGAGCACCACCTCCGGTGGCTCGATCATCACCGCCGTCTCGGGCAAGAAGGCCTATATCTGCGGGATCCGCATTCACGCCTCGGCGGCGGCGAACATCTCGCTGAACGAGGGGACCGGTTCCTCGGTCTGCACCGGCGGCACGATCAGCGGCGATTATCTGAACACCGGCTCGACGGCCGCCAACGGCGCGGCCTACGCGGCCAACAGCGGCGACTCCGTGGGCTTCGCCAACGCGACCGTCGCCCAGAACGCCACCGCCGGCCAGAATACCTGCGTGCTTTTCACCACCTCTGGGACGCCGCAGGTGAATGTGCACGTGAGCTACGTCCAGCAGTAGCATGAAGCGCCGCGCCGCCCTTCTTTCGGCCCTCCTGACGCTGACCTGGTGCGCGCCGGCGTGGGCGTTCGGCGTCACCTCGCTCGGCAGCAATTCCGGGTCGGCCGGGGCGGCCACCACCCTCGTCATCACCACCACGGCCGATTGCCCGATCGGCAGCGAGATCGTCGTCGTCGCCACGGCCAAGACGTCGGTGACCATCTCCTCGGTGGCCGACAGCGCCTCGGCCGGCTCCTATGCCGGCCTCACCCAGGGTGCCAACAGCACCGGCGGCCGGTTCTTTCACGCCGACAACAGCGGCGCCGATCTTCCCTCCGGGGGAACCATCACGATCACCTATTCGTCGTCGAGCCCGGCCAAGGCGGCGGCGGCGGCGTGCGTCTCGGGCGTCGCCACGAGCTCGCCGGCCGACAGCGTCACCTTCGCCTCGGCGACCGGAACCGGCACTACCCCGGCCTCGGGCGCCACGACCACCTCGACCTATGCGAGCGAGATATTCTTCGGGTTCGCCACCGCCGCCTCGGGCGAGACCTACACCAACAACGCCAGCTGGACACCCCTGGGAGCGGTCGTTCAGTCCTCCGCCGGCGGCTTCATCTGGGGCTACCAGACGCTCTCGGCCACCGGGTCGGTGAACTACAACCCGACCATGAACAACTCGACAACCTGGGTCGCCCAGGCGCAGGGCTTCAAGGGCTCCGGCGCGCCCCCCACGACCACGTGCGGCGCCCTGGCCACCATGGGCGTCGGATGCTGAGGCCGCTTCTCCTCCTTCTGGCCTTCCTGGCCTTCGCGGCGCGCGCCCACGCGACCGTGCGCGGGCGGGGCTCGGGATCCAGCATCGTGGTCACCGCTTGCTCGCGCGCGCCCGGCTACACCGATCTGCGCGGCAATGCCGACGGCTGCAACGGCGTGACGATCTATGGCCTCACCCTGGCCGCGCCGGCGTCGACGAGCTCCTACCAGCTGCCCAATTGGACGACGAGCCTGATCACCGATGGCCAGGCCAACGTCCTCGGCTCCTACCTGCCCAACTACAACGTCGCCGGCGGCGACTTCGGCGATGGCTACAACTACCTCTACGGCGGCCCGAGCGGCTATCCCAACGCCTCCCAGACCGCGACCAATGTGTCGATCTCCGGCACGACCCTGACCATCGGCGGAACCGTTACCGAGAACGGCTCGGGCTCCCTGGGCGTGCACTACGGCCAGGGCGTCGTCGGCGCCGGGATCACGGGCTCTTGCGTGGTGCAGTCCGGCTCGGGAACCGTCTGGAAGGTCTTCGGCGCCGGCTGCCCGACATCCCTCGCCGCCGAGACCGTCACCTTCGCCGGGCTCGACGATCCGCTCAATCCCTCTTCCGGCCACTCCCTCCCGCTGAACGGGACCAGCAACTGCACCATCGGCCAATCCGGGGCGCTCTACACGCTCGACTGCACACACACCACGAGCGCCGACCTGCACATGGCCGGCTGGGATCTGTCGCTGCACGGCGGCATGGACGTGCTGGTGCAGAACCTCACTGGATCGTTCTACAACCAGTTCAACCACTTCTCCATCGACACCAACAACGCCGTCAACAACACCAATGTGATCCGGGTCAACGGCGCGGCGAATATCTATAACACCAACAATCAATATAGCGGCAACTGCTACCAGGGCCCCTATTCCACGACCGCCTTCATCGACGACGGCCTGGGCGGCGGCTCCTATGACGGAAACCCCGGCAACACCCTGACCGTCCCGAGCGTCACCGCCGCCGGCGAGCCGGGCTGGAGCTATTTCGGCGTGGGGACCGTGATCGGCAACGGCCCGATCAACCCCTCCCACGCCATCGCCGGCGGCGTTCAGATCACCGCCATCGTCAGCGGATCGGGCCAGGCGGGGGTCTATACGGTGAACGGGTCGGCCGCCGCGATCCCGGTGGCCGCGGGCTATCCCATCAGCGGCGTGAACGGGACCGGTTGCCAGAACACCGCCTTTTTCTCGACGGCGACCGGCGTCGCCGGCGGCGGCGAACTCCTCTCGGCCTTCGAGGTGTTCGACCACCCGCCGAGCCGCCCATACTCGGACGCCGTCACGGGCTCCTTCCACATGTTCGCCCTCATGGAGATCGGCGGCTCCGTCGACAGCTGCTGCGGAGCCCAGCATTTCGAGATCCGCGAAGGCGTTTGGGGATCGACCTCGTGCAGCGGAAGCTTCTGCACGATCCCCGACACGTCCTATGAGTATATCACCTACGTCCAGCCGCAGAACCAGCAGGGCGGCACCGCGCCGATCTACCTCTCCACCGGCCAGAACAGCAGCACCGTCTATGCGACGATCGATGTGCTGGCCGGCCTGTTCATCATCAATAGCCAGGCGGGTCTTCCCATCGGGTCCTCGGTGCTGGTCAACGGCTACAACAACACCGCCGGCACCGTGCGTTACGACAACATCCGCACCTATCCGCGCGGGGCCGACAACTGCTTCGGCAACACCGGCTTCACCGCGACCTTCTCGAACATCGTCGATCTCGTCGATGGCTCGGCGATCACCGGCTACACCAACCCCGGCGTCTGCCCGGGATCGCAATGAGCACGCTCGCCCCCTCCCTGCGCCTCACCGACCAGGTCGTGGCCCGCGCCGGTCAGAATGATCGTTACCGCTATTCAGTCACGCTCTAAGGTGTCATTCTTCGCCAATGGTCGGGGCGATCGAAAACACGGCTAGGTGTAGGATTTGCGGCGGCGCGGAGCGTTCAAGCCTCTTCGTCCGCGAGATGATGTTCGGCTCCCGCGAGAACTTTCGGTATTTCGAATGCGTGATCTGCGGCTGCCTTCAGATCGCCGATATTCCGACCGACCTCGGGCGCCATTACCCGGATGACTACTATTCCTTCGCCAGGGCGGCGGGCGGCCTGAAAGAGCGGCTCAAGCGCGTAGCCATAAGGACCACGCTCAGGGCCTCGGGCTTCGTCGGGCCGCTTCATGCCGCCCTCGTTCATCACGGCGGCGATATCGGCTTGCTGGCGCGCTATCAGGCCCTTTGTCCAGATCGTGGGGCCAGGATAATCGATGTGGGCTCCGGGGCTGGACGCATCGTTCTTGGGCTCCGCAACGCCGGATATCAAAACGCCGCCGGCATCGACCAATTCGTGACCGGTGACACGGGGCGAAATCCCGTTGTGCGCCGGGCCGAGCTATCCGAGATCAACGGCCTCTTCGATCTGATCAGCTTCAACCACTCGCTTGAGCACATGCCCAATCAGGTCGAAGCGCTTACCGGCGCCCGCGAAAAGCTTGCGCCCGGCGGCAAGATTATGGTCCGCCTCCCCGTCGTCGGCGGGAAGGCGTGGCGGCAATATGGAGCCGATTGGGTGCAGATCGACGCGCCGCGCCACCTCTATCTGCATTCCAGGAAGAGTCTCGAGATCATCGCCCGTGGCGCCGGCTTGCGGATGGATTCAATCACTTTCGACTCTACGCCTTATCAGTTCTGGGGAAGCGAACTCCTCCGATCCAATATCTCGCTGAACGATCCAAGGTCGGCCACGCTGAGAGCCGAGGGGCCAAAACGATATGCCGCCGCCGCTCGCGCGCTCAATGCCCGAGAAGACGGCGATCAAGTCATGGTCGTATTGTCCGCCTGACCAGCTGCCCCGAGGCCAAGGCGGCCGCCTATTATGTCCAGGGAATGCCTCCAAAAGTGGGGGGCCTCTGGACATCAACGGCGCCGGGCCGAACCCATGGCCGTGGCCGCCACTGAGGCGCCGAACCCGATGATCTATTTCCCGTGGGTGTGCGGATGACCGACCTTAATCCCGTCGATCTCGACGACCCCACCATCGCCGACCTTGGCGCCTGGGTGGGGTCCGATCTGATTCCCCGCCTTCGGGCCGGCCAGGTGCGCATGGGGCGCGGCACGGCGGCCGAACTGCTGGCCTATGTCGCCGATGGCGTGGCGCTGGGGACGGCGATCGA
>Ga0181519_10000771_pt1 | contig 28503 bp, 24 predicted proteins | sample PEATcosm2014_Bin_26_FD_121102 | JGI IMG/M metagenome (GOLD analysis project Ga0181519, IMG submission 121102) | Peatland microbial communities from MTU Mesocosm Facility, Houghton, MI, USA - PEATcosm2014_Bin02_10_metaG | ecosystem: Environmental > Terrestrial > Soil > Wetlands > Peat | place...
GCCTTGGCGGCCATGGTGTTGAACGTGATAATCTGCGCCACCTGCTCGCGGCCGTATTTGCGTGTCACGTAGTCGATCACTTCGCCGCGCCGGTTCATGCAGAAGTCCACGTCGATGTCCGGCATGTTCACGCGCTCCGGATTCAGGAACCGTTCGAAGAGAAGCACATTCTGCAGCGGGTCGATGTTGGTGATTTCCATGACATACGACACCAGCGATCCCGTCGCCGACCCGCGCCCCGGGCCCACGGGAATTCCGTTATCGCGCGCGTACTTGATGAAATCCCACACGATCAGGAAGTAGCCCGCGTAGCTCATCTGTTTGATCACATCGATTTCATAATTGAGCCGCGCTTCATACTCCTCCGGCGTCGACCTTCGCTGGCCTCTCAGCTCCAATTGGCGCACGGCCGTGTCGAGCCGCTTCTTGAATCCCGCGCGGCACACCTCCTCGAAGTAGCTGTCGATGGTGTGGCCCTGCGGCACCGCAAATTCGGGGAAGGGCGTTTCCACCTTCTTCAGTTTCAGGTTGCAGCGCTCGGCAATCTCCATGGTCCGGCTGACCACCTCGGGCGAATCCTTGAAGAGCGCCGCCATCTCGTCCGCGCCTTTGACAAAAAACTGGTCCGAGTCGAATTTGAAGCGGTTGGCCTCGTGGATTTTTGAGCCCGTCTGCACGCACAACATCACATCGTGCGCATGCGAGTCCTCGCCGCACAGGTAATGCGAGTCGTTGGTCGCCACCATCGGGATGCCCAGTTCGCGCTCCAGGCGGAACAGGTCGGCGCGAATGTTTTTCTCCTGTTCCAGCCCCTGATCTTGAATCTCGAGAAAGAAATTTCCCTTGCCGAAGATGTCCTCGTACTGCTGCGCCACCCGAACCGCCTCCGCATAGTCGCTTTTCTCGAGTGCCTCGCACAGTTCGCCACTCAAACACCCCGAAGTCCCGATCAGTCCCTTGCAGTTTTCCGCGAGATACTTTTTGCTCACGCGCGGCTTGCGATAGAACCCGCTCAGGCTGGCTTCCGACGTGAGCCGGATCAGGTTGCGGTAGCCCTCCTGGTTCTCGGCCAGCACCAGCAGGTGGTTGTACTCACTTTCCCGCTCGCCTCCCTGAGAGCCGGACTCGCTCGACCGCCAGGTCACGTCCCCGCGGTGATCCTCTGACTTGCACACGTAAAGCTCGCAGCCCAGGATGGGCTTGATGCCTTTGGCCTTCGCCGCCTCAAAAAAATGCACCGCGCCGTAGATGTTCCCGTGGTCCGTCATGGCCACGGACTTCTGCCCGAGCGCCGCCACGCGGTCCACGAGCTTAGTAACGTCGCAAGCGCCGTCGAGCAGGGAATATTCAGTGTGCAGATGGAGATGGGTGAATTCAGACATGACTAGATTGATTCTAGTCGGCGCGAGAATTGCTGGTCCGCCGCCAAGCCAAGATGTTGCCCTTCAGAGTGAGGAAAACCAGGGCCGAAATTCCTCTCAGCAGAATAGGGGCCCCAGTCGGCCAAACAATTAGAATCGGCGGGCGCCCTGGGTCCGCATTCGGCTCAGCACGATCCCATCGCCATCACTGCCGCCGCGGAATCCCCATCCGCTGCATTCTTGACCTTCACCTTGAAAAGACCGGAGGACGGTGCTAGGCTTAGGTGTGACTTAAATGTCACACTGCGGTCTGGCCCGTAGACAGATTTGGAAACCACGCCGCGAGAGATTCTTGTTTGCCAGGACGAAGAGGGACGGGAACCGTTCACTGAATGGCTCGGCGGACTGGACGTACAAACCAGAGCCAGAGTTCGCGTGCGGATTGATCGTCTGGAGGAAGGGCTCTTCGGCGATGTCGAGCCGGTTGGCGAAGGCGTCTCGGAGTTGAGGTTGGATTTCGGTCCCGGCTATCGTGTCTACTTCGGGCAGAAGGGGCTCCAAATCCATCTTCTGCTCGGCGGCTCAAAGCAAGGCCAACAAAATGACATTCGCCGGGCGAAGAAGTTCTGGAGGGCACATGACGATCAAGACTAGCTCGTACCGCCAGTCTCTTTTGACGGCTTTGCTCGACCCCGTTGAAGCCTCGGCCTATCTGAATGCCGCCCTCGAAGACTCACCTGAGGCGTTTCTCAAGGCTCTCAGGAATGTAGCCCAGGCTCGCCAGATGTCCAAAGTTGCCAAGGACGCTGGCATCCAGCGCGAAACCCTCTACCGTTCCTTTTCCGAGCAAGGCAATCCAACCTTGGAGACGCTATCCTCGGTCCTGGCCGCGTTGGGTATGAAGCTTTCCATCTCCCCCGACGTTGCCCACGCGGTTTCGGAAAGCCGGCGTTGACCCAATTCGCCAGATACGGGGCGCGGCAATCCCTTGACGTCCATTGAACCAGGACTTCATCCAGTACGAAGTAGAATCGGGCGCCCCATCCTTGACGCTTCTTGGCGAGGAAAACCATCGCGGCAAGGGTGGGACAGCGGGATTCTCCGCCAACTACGGGTTGACTTGCAGGCGGGGATGATGATGGTGGTAGTGGTGGTGATGGCGGTGGTGTACTACCACCACAATCTGCGCCTGTGCCGCATAGGGTACTGCGAAACAGAAGATGAGCGCGAGTGCGAGCAGAATTCTTTTCATAACACAGTATCCCGCTCTGCGAATCTGAATACAGAGCTACTATGACCACTGCGTGCGAGCTCTTAATGGCGAGGGCTGGGAATCAACGCAGCGTTGCCGGCAACCGCCAGGTAGTTGCGGATTTGCTGGGTGAAGCGGCCTGACGCGAATCGCCCGGCGGCGCCATTTCTCTCCTATCGTTTCAACTCCCCGATTGGTATACTTATTGATGTGACCACAACTGTCCTCGATTCCACTCCCCATCACGGTTCCGCCGGGACTTCCCCCAGCCAGAAGAGGGTGTTGTTGCTCAAGCCACGTGGTTTTTGCGCCGGTGTGGTGCGCGCCATCGATATTGTGAAGATTGCCCTGGAAACCTTTGGCGCGCCCATCTACGTTCGCCGAGAGATTGTGCATAACCGGTATGTTGTGAATGAATTAGCCGATAAGGGCGCGATCTTTGTCCACGAAATCGACGACGTGCCCGATGGCCAGCGCGTCATTTACTCGGCCCACGGCGTTTCGCCGGCAGTGCGCGAGCGCAGCAAGGGCCGCAATCTGAAGGTCATTGATGCCACCTGCCCGCTTGTCACCAAGGTGCACTTTGAGGCCGTCAAATTTGCCAAGCAGGGGTATTCGCTTGTGCTCATCGGCCACCGCGACCACGACGAGATTGAGGGCACGCTGGGCGAGGCGCCCGACGTAACCCAAGTGGTTTCAAACGTTGCCGAGGTCGAGAGGCTCCAGGTGCCCGATCCCGACCGCGTCGCCTATCTCACCCAGACCACACTCTCGCTCGACGAGGCGCGCGACATCATTCACGCGCTCAAGGTCAAATATCCCAATATTGTCGGACCCCACTCGCAGGACATCTGCTACGCCACCGAGAACCGCCAGGTTGCCGTGCGCAACGTGGCGCACAATGCCGGCCTGGTGCTGGTGGTGGGATCCACGAACAGCTCCAACTCCAACCGCCTGGTTGAAGTCTCCCGCAACCTGGGCACCATCGGGTACCTTATTGATAACTCTCAGGCCATCCATCCTGCGTGGCTCACCGGCGTCGACACCGTTGCCGTTACCGCCGGCGCTTCGGCTCCGGAGGTGCTGGTCGAGGACGTGGTGAATTACTTGCGTCAGAATGGCTTTGAAAACGTCGAAGAGGTTGAGGTGATGCCGGAAAACGTGCGCTTCGGCCTGCCCCCCGAGATTGTGCAGGCCATCGGCAGCGCCAGCGGTTCCGAGTCCATCGCCGTTAACTAAAAACGCGATCGCGAGAACCGGCACGCAACTTGTGCGCGCCACGGAGCAGAAGTTTTATCGAGGCAGACACGCTTTCCCGGAAATTCGAGGCGTTTCGAACCGCATGATTCCAGAGCAGCAGAATACACAAACCGCGGCGTCACCTTTTGGACGGCCCAGCTTCGGCCAGCCCAGATTCGGACGTATTGACGCGGACATCGCCGATGTCGACGCGGCGATCGTCCACGCGCGCGATTTTCTGCTCGGACTGCAACATCCTGACGGTTACTGGTGCAGCGAGCTGGAAGCCGATTCGATGCTCGAGGCCGACTACATTTTTCTGCACATCCTGCTTGAAAGCGGCGATCCCGGCCGCCTGCAGCGCGCTCTCACTGAGATGATGCGCTACCAGAACGACGACGGCAGTTGGAGCATCTATCCCGGCGGTCCCGGCAACATCTCACTCTCGGTCAAGTGCTACTCCGCGGCCAAGTTGATGGGGATTTCGGCTGACGACCCGCGTCTCGCCAAGTGCCGCAAGTGGGTGCTGGCGCATGGCGGCGTCATCGCGTGCAACACCTTCACCAAAATGTATCTCTGCGCGCTGGGCGAGTACGACTACGATGCCGTGCCCGCTATTCCCCCGGAGATTGTCCTTTTTCCCAAGTGGTTCTACTTCAATATCTACGAGATCTCGTCGTGGTCACGCTCCATCATCGTGCCGCTGGCCATCATGTACGCCAAGAAGCCTTTCAAGAGGATTCCCGCGGAGCAGGGAATCGATGAGTTGTTTGTAGGCGGCCGCGCCAACTCCATCCTGCGCTTGCGCGTCGATCGGAAGCACCTCATCTCCTGGCGCAACATTTTCCTGGCTTTTGACCGCATGACTCACTGGTTTGAAGCGGTTCACATTCGCCCCCTGCGCAAACTGGCCATGAAGCGGGCCGAGAAGTGGATGCTCGAGCGTCTGGAAATGACCGACGGCCTGGGCGCGATTTATCCGGCCATGCTCAACGCCATCATTGCGCTGCGCTGCCTTGGTTACTCCGAAGACGATCCGCAGGTCATCCGCGCGCGCGATGAATTCGAGAAACTTGGCATCGAACAACCGCCGACGCCGGAAATGCCCGAGCCGACCTTCCGCATGACCCCGTGCATGAGTCCGGTGTGGGATACGGCGCAGGCCGTCTATGCACTCGGCGAAGCGGGTGTGCCGCGCAACCATCCGCGCATGTTGAAAGCTGTCGACTGGATGCTGGCCAAAGAAGTTCGCCACAAAGGCGACTGGGCCGTGAAGGTGCCGAACACCGAGCCGGGCGGATGGTACTTCGAGTTCAACAATGAGTTTTACCCGGATACCGATGATACCGCGCAGGTTCTGCTGGCGCTCAGCAAGGTCGACAACCCCCGCGAGCGCTACCAGCACCAGGTGGCGCAACGCGCCCTCGCGTGGGAGTTCGCCATGCAATGCAAAAACGGCGGCTGGGGCAGCTTTGACAAAGACAACACCAAAATGATCTTCCAGTACATCCCCTTCGCCGATCACAACGCCATGCTCGATCCGCCGTCGGTCGACATTACAGGCCGCATGCTGGAGACCCTCGCCGTCTACGGCTACACCCGCGCAGACAAGCGCGTGCAAAAGGCCATCGACTTCATCTTCAAAGAGCAGGAGCCCGATGGTAGCTGGTTCGGCCGCTGGGGCGTGAATTACATTTACGGCACCTTCCTGGTGCTGCGCGGGCTGGACGCTATTGGTGTCGATCATCTGGAGCCACAAGTGCAGCAAGCAGCGGAGTGGATTCGCATGGTGCAAAATGCCGATGGCGGATGGGGCGAAAGCTGCGGCACCTACGACGAGCCCGACACGCGCGGCATCGGCATCAGCACTCCCTCGCAGACCGCATGGGCCATGATGGCGCTGCTGGCTGCCGGCGACGACCGTTCCGATTCCGTCGCCAAGGGCGTGCGCTGGTTGCTCGAACGGCAACGCGAAGACGGAAGCTGGGACGAGACCATGGGCGAGGGGCGCACGCGCCAGTCCATCATTACCGGCACCGGATTTCCCAAGGTGTTCTATTTGGCTTACACCATGTATCGCGAGTACTTCCCGCTGATGGCGCTGACAACCTATAAGCGGGCCATGGAAAGAACAGCTTCGAGCCTCTAGCTTCTAGCCACTAGCTTTTCGGCCGGTTGCTCTAACGTACGCAATGCGTTCTTAGCTAGAAGCTAGGAGCTAGAAGCTAACACGGAGGGTTTACCTAAACATGGCAGTTCCAATCTCCCAGATGTGGACAGTAGCGACGTACGTCCTCAAGAACCGGCTTCAAGGCCGCAAGCGCTATCCGCTCGTGCTCATGCTGGAGCCGCTGTTCCGCTGCAACCTGGCCTGCGCCGGCTGCGGCAAGGTGCAGTACCCGCCGCACATCCTCAAAAAGCAGCTCACGCCCGAGGAGTGCTTCCGCGCCATCGAAGAGTGCGGCGCGCCCATGGTCTCCCTCCCCGGCGGCGAGCCGCTGCTGCACCCGCAGATCGTGGAGATCGTCAACGGCCTCGTGGCGCGCAAAAAGTACGTCTACCTTTGCACCAACGCGCTTGAGCTCAAGCGCCGCCTGCCGGAGTTCACGCCCTCCAAGTACCTCACCTTCTCCGTTCACCTCGATGGCGAGCGCGACCACCATGACTTCTCCGTCTGCCGCGAAGGCGGCTGGGATATCGCCGTCGAAGGCATCCAGGAGGCCGTCAAGCGCGGCTTCCGCGTCACCACAAACGCTACCTTCTTCGACGGCACCGATCCCAACAGCGTGCGCAACTTCTTCGACGAAGTGATGGCGATGGGCGTGGAGGGAGTCGTTCTCTCGCCCGGCTACAGCTACGACAAGGCGCCCGACCAGACCAAGTTCATGGGCCGCGCCCGCGTGCGCCGCCTCTTCCGCGCCATTCTTTCCAACCGCAAAAAGGAATGGAAGTTCAACATGTCGCCCCTCTTTCTCGAGTTTTTGATGGGCGACCGCAACTACGATTGCACGCCCTGGGGCTCGCCCGCCTTCAACATCTTCGGCTGGCAGCGTCCCTGCTATCTGCTCCAGGATGGTTACACGGACACATTCCAGGAACTGATGGAAACCACCAGGTGGGAAGAGTACGGCGTCGGTTCCGGCAATCCCAAGTGCGCCAATTGCATGGTGAGCTGCGGCTACGAACCTTCCGCCGTCCTTGAAGGCTTTGGCTCGCTCAAAGGCTTCATCGCCATGGTCAAGGGCAGCTTCTCGCTTTACCCCGACAAGCACGCGCTAGACCTGTTGAATGAGCAGATGCCCACCGGCCCATCGTCGCTGGTGCAGATCACGGAACCGGAGCGCGAACTGGCCAAGCGCTGATCGGAGTTCAGCAACCTCCGATTGAACGGGCGCCGTAGGCGCAGAGTTTGTTAGCCCCGCGCTTGAGCGTGGGGGGAAGATGAATCCACCCAGAGCCAGTCCCAAAGGGACGGTGCTTGTTTCAGGGCGCAGCTTCAGCCGCGCCAAAAGCTGATAGCTGAAAGCTGATAGCTGAAAGCTACGAGGAATTATGACCGCTGAAGTCCAGAAATACACGCGCGAACAAATCGAGTCTCTCGAACTCGCTCCCGGCTTTGAGCACGAAGAGCTCGAAGGTTGGGTTCCCACGCTCGCCAGCGACGAAGACTTGAAGGTCGCTCTTGAGAAAGCCTTCGATTATCGCGGCGATGTCACGCTCACGCTCAAGTCCGGCGAAAAAATTGAAGCTTACATCTTCAATCGCTTCACCGGCGACACGCTGGCTGACTCCTGGGTGCAGTACTTCACGCCCAAGGCTACCGACAAGCGCAAAGTTTCCTACGCCGAAATTGCTCGCCTCGAATTCACCGGCAAAGACCGCGCCGCCGGCAAGCATTGGGAAGACTGGGTGAAGGCCTGGAACGAAAAGAAAGCCGCCGGCGAAAAGAACATCGCTCTGCATCCCGAAGCGCTGGAGTAGAAAAACAGTCCATAGTTCACAGTTCACAGCTGCTCTGCCGTCGGATAATGGTTGCAGAGATCGACTTCTGTTGGTGCACGACCAGGAACTGCGAACTACGAACTGTGGACTCGTCAATGAACGTCTTTGTGACAGGCGCGACCGGATTCGTTGGGCATCATGTCGCAAAAGCTCTCGCCGCCGAGGGCGCCAGCCTGCGCTTCCTCACCCGCAAATCCAGCAACCTCGGCAACCTTGAAGGCATCCCCGGCGAAACCGTGGTCGGCGATCTTTCCGACCCTGCGTCGCTCAAGTCCGCATTGGCCGGCATCGACGCCGTCGTCCACGTGGCCGCAGATTACCGCCTCTGGATTCCCGATCCCGCCGCCATGTACCGCGCCAACGTCGACGGCACGCGCGAGCTCCTGCGCATGGCCCGCGAGGCCGGCGTCAAGCGCTTCGTCTACACCTCCTCAGTCGCCACCATGCACTTTCGCACCGACGGTATCGTCATCAACGAAGACACGCCGGTCTCGCTCGGCGACATGGTCGGCCACTACAAGCGCTCCAAATTTTTGGCTGAACAGGAAGCGATCAAGGCCGCGCAGGCCGGTCAGCAGGTCATCATTCTCAATCCCACCAGCCCGATCGGTTCGAACGATCGCAAACCAACACCGACGGGCCGGATTGTTCTCGACTTTCTCAACGGCAAATTCCCCGCGTACATGGATACGGGCCTGAATCTCGTCGACGTCACCGAAGTCGCGCGCGCCCACGTTCTCGCCCTCACCAAAGGCGCGCCCGGCCGCCGCTACATCCTCGGTGGCGAGAACCTCACCCTCAAGCAGATCCTCGACAAAATGTCCGCGATCACCGGCATTCCTTCGCCCACGGTCAGGATTCCCTTCGCCGTGGCCGCTACCTACGCATTTTTTGAAGAACTGATCACCGGCCGCATTCGTGGCCGGGAGCCGCGTGCCACGCTCGAAGAAGTCCGCATGGGCCGCAAGAAAATGTACGCCTCCAGCGCTCGCGCGCAACAGGAACTCGGCTTCCGCATTCTTCCCGTCTACCCCGTGATGCGCGCCGCCATCGAATGGTTCCGCGCCAACGGCTACGCGCCATAGTCTAAGTCCGAGAGGAGAAGCGCCGAATGGGGGACAACACGGTCTACCTGCTTACGCACGAATACGAATTGGAGGGCCACGACCAAGTAAAGGTGTTGGGCGTCTACACTGAGCGATCACTGGCAGACGCCGCTCAAGCCTACTTCAGCACTCAGCCAGGATTTTGCGATCATCGTGATGGCTTTTCAATTGATGAGTGCGAGCTCAATAAAAACCTTTGGTCAGAAGGCTTCATAACGTACCGGTACCCATTGGATTAGGGCGGAGAACACTAAGGCTCACTTCGAAACCATGACCCGCACCGCCATCATCGCCGCCATGCCCGGAGAGCTCAAGCCGCTCGTCGGCGGCTGGCCGCACTCCTCTCGCAACGGCATCCACTTCTGGGCGCAGCGCAACGAAGAAGATGAATGGATCGCTACGTGCGCAGGAGCCGGTCAAGCGGCCGCGACGCGCGCCTTTGCCGCCATCGAAGACGGTGGCCCCATCGACCTGGTTTTTTCCATCGGGTGGGCCGGAGCGTTGCGCGCCGAAATCGCCACGGGTTCCGCGCACAACATGGCCGGCGTCATTGACGTGCGCACCGGCGAGCGCTTTCACTGCGATGCAGGAGCCGGCGATCTTTGGCTCGCCTCCAGCCCCAAAGTAGCCAATCGCACCGAAAAGCATCGCCTCGCCGCCAGCTACGACGCCGCACTCGTCGACATGGAGGCCGCGGCCATCGCCCGCCTCGCCGCCATGCGCCAGATCCCGTTTTATTGCATCAAGGGCGTCAGCGACGGCCTCAACGATCGCCTGCCCGATTTCAACCCGTTTCTTACCTCCGACGGCCGTTTCCGGCTGATTCCCTTTGCACTTTTGAGCCTGTTGCGGCCCTGGTACTGGCCTGCACTCCTCCGGATGGGCGAAAATAGTAAACGGGCTTCCCAAAACATCGTGGAGTCGCTCCGCGATTTTCTCGAGGCGCAAGCTATCGATGAATGAGGTCACATCGAATCACAGAATGGCTACCCAAATCTCTAACGCCAAATTACAAATCGACGAAAGCATTCCCTCTACCATGCGCGCCGTGGTCTATCGCGGCATCAACGACATGCGCCTTGAAACCGTGCCGGTTCCGCAGATCGGGCCGGGCGAACTGCTCATTAAGATCGCCACCTGCGGCGTTTGCGGGACAGATCTCAAAAAAATTCACATGGGCTCGCACTCGGCGCCACGCATCTTCGGCCACGAGATGGCCGGGGTGGTCGCCGCGGTGGGCGCCGGCGTCACACGATTCGCCGTGGGCGACCGCGTGATGAGCTTCCATCATGTCCCCTGCGGCACGTGCTACTACTGCCGCAAGAACACGCCCGCGCAGTGCCCGCTCTACAAGAAAACCGGCGCCACTGCGGGCTTTGAGCCCTCGGGCGGCGGCTTTGCCGAGTACATTCGCGTCATGGACTTCGTGGTAGCCAACCGCGGCGTGGTGCGCATTCCCGATGGCGTGCCCTTTGAGCAGGCGGCGTTTGTTGAGCCGCTGATGACCGTGCTCAAGGGCACGAAACTACTCAATCTTGCCGCCGACGATACCGTGCTGGTCATCGGGCAGGGCCCCATCGGCCTGATGCACGCCGTACTCGCCGCGCGCACCGGCGCACGCGTGCTCACCTCCGACCTTTTTGCCGAGCGCCACGGCATTGCCGCGCGCTTCGGGCTTACCAATCCTATCCACGCCGGCACTGAGAATGTGGTCGAGCGCGTGTTTGCCGAGACGGAAGGCCGCGGCGCGGATGCCGTCATCGTGGCCGTGGGCGGCAACGCGCTTATCGGTACTGCCATGGACGCGGTGCGTCCGGGCGGCAAGGTGATGCTGTTCGCCCAGACCCAGCACGGCGAGGCCACCTTCGACCCCGCCGCGGTTTGTGTGGACGAAAAGACCCTGCTCGGCTCATACTCTTCTTCGTTCCCGCTCCTGGACGAAGTGACGGGCCTGGTGTTTGACGGTTACCGCAGCGGATTCGACCTGACGCAGCTGATTTCGCACCGTTTCCCGTTCGAACAGGCGGTAGAAGCCATTGAAATCGCATCCAATCCCCGCCCGGGTTCCATGAAGATTATGATGGAGCCTGTGCCGGGAGCTGGCGCAGACTAGAGGGCTCGATGGCCAACACCGTAAAAGACGCGATCCGCCGCGGCCGCAAAACGGTCGAGGACGTTGTCGAAGGCGGCCTGGACACCGTCGAGACCGTTGTCGAAGCAGGCCTGAATACAGTTGACGCGGTGGTCGTCAAAGGCCGCCAGACGGTCGAATCCGCCGTCAGCCTGGGCCGCAGAACCGTCGAGCACACGCTTCTAAGCGGGCGCAGCACCATGCAGGCCGCCGTCCTCCACGGCCGCGAAGATGTCCGCATCGAGCAGGTTCCCATTCCCAAAGCCGAAACCGGCGAGCTGGTGGTGCGCGTGGGCGCCGCGCTCACCTGCGGAACAGACCTCAAGGTTTTCCGCCGCGGCTATCATGCGCGCATGATTGTGCCTCCCGCGCTCTTTGGGCACGAGATGGCAGGGACTGTTGTCGAAGCCGGCGATGGCGTCACGGATTTCGCGCCCGGCGCCCGCGTGGTGGCGCTCAACTCAGCGCCCTGCGGCAAATGCTATTTCTGCTTGCGCGACCAGGAGAATCTTTGCGACGACCTGCTCTTCAACAATGGCGCCTATGCTGAGTTCATCCGCATTCCCGAGCGCATCGTCAGCAAGAACACGTTCGTTGTGCCGGAAAATGTGCCGCTGGAACACGCGGCGCTGACCGAGCCACTGGCCTGCGCCGTGCACGGGTTCGAAGATTCGCGTCCCCGCAAGGGCGACATCATCGCCGTCATTGGTGGTGGTCCGCTGGGCCTCATGATTCTGCATGTGGCCGCATTGGCGGGATTCGAGACCATCGCTCTGGTGAGGCACGACGGCCAGGTGGAAGCAGCGCGGCAACTCGGCGCAACCCACGTGGTGCAGAGTTCGTCCATCCGCAAGGCCATCCTGGAAACCCGCGCTTTCACGCCCAAAGACCGCGGCGTGGATATCGCCATTGAAGCTGTGGGCGTACCCGAGGCGTGGCAGGAAGCGGTAGAACTGGTGCGCAAGGGCGGCACGGTCAACTTCTTCGGCGGCTGCGCCAAAAACACCCACGTCACGCTCGACACCAACCGCATCCACTATAGCGACATCACGCTCCGCGCCACCTTCCATCACACCCCCGCCATCTGCCGCAAGGCCCTCGCGCTCATTGCCAGCGGACGCTTCCAGGCCAGCGCCTTCATCACCGGCCACGCGCACCTCTACGAGCTCAACCGCGTCTTTGAGAAGTTGATGAACCGCTCGACCGAGAGCGAAATCAAAACCGCAATCGTGCCGTGAACTTGTAGAGCCGGTCTCCAAATGCGGGGACCGAGGTCGCATAATCCTGCACGGATCTGCATCCGCCGGGGCCGGCGCGCTCGCCCTGGTTCGACTTGACAGTCGGTCGGGGAAGAGCTTTACTTCTTACAAATTCCTGATTCGGTCATCGGAGTACGCAAAATGATCCGTGCTGGGCGGTGTTCCGTCTACATGACGGTTTTTGCGCTAACGGCCTGCATCGGTTGCGGTGGGGGGAGCAGTTCGCAGGCGACCAATACCACTCCTCCTGCTCCGTCCTATTATGCATATATTGCCGACGCCAACACTCTTGACGCTACCGCAAGCTTGACTACCTATTCCGAGACTTCGGGCCAGCTCACTCCAGTGGGGAGCCCGATCAGCATCAGTGGCGCTACCTGCGGGCTAACGGTGTCTCCGAACAACAAATTTCTTTATATGGAGTCATGTACGTATCCTGCATCCGGCTGGATTCAGCCTTACTCGATTAATCCGAACACGGGCGAGTTGACGGCTGTGGGGAGCGGGACAAACGTCGATATTCCGGGGCCGTCCTATGGCGAGATTTCGCCCATCGTTATCTCGCCGAATGGGAAATTCGCTTACGTCATCAATGACGCAGGTCCTCCCGAGGCCGTGGTGATTTACTCCATTGGAAGCGACGGCTCATTGACCGCAGCCGGAAGCCCGGTATCCCTGCCCAAGGGCGGATGGTCAATTGCCATTGCGCCAGGCGGCGATACTCTCTACGTTGCGCCCCTGGATGGGTTCGGAGTTTTCGCTTTTGCGGCTGACGCGAGCAGCGGCGGTCTTACGCCGGTCCAGGGCAGCCCCTTCGCGCTCAATGACGGAGGAAACGATGCCGCGGTAGCGTTGGCGGTGGCCCCGTCGGGGAACTACCTTTATGCTCCCGACGATGTCGGTGCGATCCCGATATTCTCGGTGGCTCCCAACACTGGCGTTTTGACCGCCCTGAATCCCTACGACCCGCCTAGCTACTATGGCGGCGGCCCCATGGGGTTTACTTTGGCGGGCACGGTGGCGTACATGCAGGGCATGGGTAACATTTTGGCTTACTCCGTAAACACATCCACGGGAGCATTGAACCAAACAGGTATCACCAGGAACTCGTGCAGTAACATCGAGGACTTTACCTTCGGCTCACCGCAACCGGCGATCGCCCTCGATCCAGCCGGCACTCACCTCTATGCGTTGTGGACCGAGTGTGGCAGCTCGAGCCTCGGTGAGGTTTCGACCTACTCGGTGGATTCTTCCACCGGAGCGTTGACTTACGTCGGGCCTGTTACGGGAACCAGCAACACAGTGCCTCTCGCCATTGCTTTTGCGGCCGAATAGCGGCTGCAATCGCTGCACAAACCGAAACCCACCCTTTTCAACCCAGCACAAGTATCCCGTGCCCCATCCTTTCGCGCAATTTGCACAAGGGTGGGACAGCACAAACCTCAACTTACAGACCTTGTATCAGGGCGCAGCTTCAGCCGCGCCGCAAAGCGCCTTAAAATCAAAGTGCAGGGGCTTTGGCCCCCGAGGGAAGGCATGACCGCCACCGCCCAGCCGACTACCAATGAACTGCTAGCCCGCGGATGGGCCGCGCTGCCACCCGGCTATCGCATTCCCGAGATTGCGCCCACGCTCGCCGAGGCCCGCGCCTACTGCCGGCAACTCGCCGAGTCGCACTATGAGAACTTCCACGTGGCCACGTGGTTCCTGCCCAAACCACTGCGCCCGCATTTCCATTCCATTTACGCCTATTGCCGCATCTCCGACGATCTGGGCGACGAGGTGGGCGACCGCTCCGTAGCCCTCGCGCTTCTCGATCTATGGGGCAGCGAGCTCGACGCCTGCTACGAGGGCCGGGCCCGCCACCCCGTGTTTGTGGCGCTGGCCGAGACCATCCGCGCATGCAATATTCCCAAAGAGCCGTTCGCCGATCTGCTCTTCGCCTTCCGCCAGGATCAAACGGTCACGCGCTACGCCACCATGGACGAGGTGCTCGGCTACTGCCGCTACTCGGCCAATCCCGTTGGCCGCCTGGTGCTCTATGCCTGTGGCGAGATGAGCCCCGAAGCGAAAGAGGAGAAATTCCGGCTCTCCGACGCCACCTGCTCGGCCCTGCAACTCGCCAACTTCTGGCAGGATGTGCGCGTGGACTTCGCCAAGGACCGTGTCTATCTGCCGCAGGACGACATGCGCCGCTTTGGCGTTAGCGACGAGACCATCGCGCGCGGCGTGGCCACGCCCGAATTCCGCGCTCTGATGCGCTTCGAAGTCGATTACGCACGCTCTCTCTTCGAGAGCGGCCTTCCGCTCATCGGGCGCGTCAACCGCGATCTCGCGCTCGATCTCGATCTCTTCAGCCGCGGCGGGTTGGAGATTCTGCGCGCCATCGAGCGCCGCGACTACGACGTGCTGAGCGCGCGGCCTACTATCTCGAAGCGCACCAAGCTCGCACTGGCCCTTCGCGCTTTAGGCGGCAAGGCGCTGCCGTTTTTGCGCCTCGGCTCTCACAATTCAGGAAAAACTTCTTGACCCCGACGGCTACATCGAACGAACTGGCCTGCGCCTACGCAGCGTGCCGAGCCATCGCCAAGCGCGAAGCCAAGAATTTCTATTACGCCTTTGTCGCGCTGCCCCTCGAACGCCGCAACGCCATCTGCGCCATCTACGCGTTCATGCGCCAGGCCGACGATCTGGCCGACGACGAGAGCCTGCCCCGCGAAGAGCGCCGGCTCCGGCTCCATGCCTGGCTGGCCGCGTGGCGTCAGGCCGCGGCCGGCAGCGCGACCGCCGATCCCGTGTTCCTGGCCGTGCGCGACGCCACTGCGCGCTTCGCCATTCCGCTGCAACTCCTCGACGAACTGGTCGATGGCGTGGCCATGGATCTCGATCACGCGAGTCAATTCGCACATTCGGGCGATGAATGTCCGTGCCCCGTCCATTCCACGCCTTTTGTGGAATGGGCGGGAAACTCCGAGGCTCGACCCGACACCTACGCAACCTTCGCCGATCTCTATCGCTACTGCTATCTGGTCGCGTCAGTCGTGGGCCTGGTGTGCATTCGCATCTTCGGCTACAGTGGCGAACGCGCCGAAAAATTGGCCGAAGAAACCGGCATCGCCCTCCAGCTCACCAACATTTTGCGCGACGTGAGCGAAGATGCGGCGCGCAACCGCGTCTATCTGCCGCTCGCCGACCTCGCTGCGCACGGGGTTTCGCTCGATGCGCTGCTCGATCGCGCGCCGTCTCAGTCTCCCACGCCGGCCGAGCGCGCCCTGCTTGCTTCTGTCGCCCGTCGCGCCGAGGACTTTTACCGCTCCGCCGATGAGCTGCTCCCGCTCATCGATCGTGAGAGCCGCCCCGCGCTTTGGGTGCTGGTTTCCATCTATCATGCGTTGCTCAAGCGCATCGAGCGCGCGGATTACAACGTCTTCACGCGCCGCGCCAGCGTGCCCACCGTGCAAAAAATCGCCATTCTTCTAGTAGGCCTCGCGCGCACCACCTGGGCTCGTATCGCCGCCTGACACCTTTCGCGCGCCCCCCTGGCGCGGGACTCCCGCCAAAATATACCGCCGGACTCCAGTCCGGCTGTCGTGCGGGCGTCTACGCCCGCACTAACGCTCGCACTCACGTCAACCTCCATGCGATACCCTGATGCAGGGGCCTCTTCCCATGCGACTTCGCGCTCCGCGCCGTTACCTTCTCACTGCGCTTCTTCTCGCCCTCAGCCTTGTCGCCGCTCCGTTCATTGCTCAGGGGCAGGGAACCGCCTTCAATCCGGCGCTGCCGCTCACCCACGTCGACAATGGCCCGAACTCCACCTGGGCCGAGAGCCAGCATTACCTCGTGCTTGTTTCGCTCGACGGCTTCCGCTGGGACTATGCCGTCCGCGACAACGCAACGCATCTTCTTGCAATTGGTAAAGCGGGCGTATGGGCGCCCCAGGGCATGTTGCCCAGCTATCCTTCGCTCACCTTTCCCAATCACTACACCCTCGTGACCGGCCTTTATCCGGAGCACCACGGCATTGTGGCCAACAGCTTTCTCGATCCAGCACGCGGCGCGCGCTACTCCATGTACGACCCGCAAGCTACACGCGATGGCTCCTGGTATGGCGGCGTGCCCTTGTGGAGCCTTGCCGAGAGCCAGGGCATGCGCACGGCTTGTCTTTTGTGGGTTGGGTGCGAGGCCAGGATTGCCGGCTTCCGTCCGTCTTACTATGCCACCTTCGACGGCAAAACCCAGGCCACACCTGAAGCCGAGCATGCGCGCATCGACAATGCACTGGCGCTGCTCCATCTCCCTGCCGCCGACCGTCCGCACTTCATCGCCATCTACTTCTACGAACCCGACCACACGAGCCACGAATTCGGGCCCGACACGCGCGAGACCCGCGCCGCCGCGCTCCGCATGGACGTCCTGGTTGGCAAGCTCCGCGCCGCGCTCGCCACCACCGGCTTGCCCATCGATCTCGTCGTGGTCAGCGATCACGGCATGGTCAAATCGGAAGGCGGCTGGATCAATCTCGACCAGTTCGCCGACCTCTCCGCCTTCGAGACCGTGGGCGACTTGCTCTACGGCAAAACGGAAGAGGATCGCGAGCGCGTCTACAACCAGCTCAAGCGCGTTTCCTCGCAGTTCGTGGTCTATCGCCGCAAGGATATGCCGGCCGATCTGAATTACAACCAGAATCCGCGCGAAGGCGACCCGGTGGTTGTGGCCACGGGTCCGTTTGCGATTCGCGCCCACGCTCCAGCCGCCGCAGAAACCAGCCACCCGCCCACCCTCGGCATGCACGGCTTCGATCCGCATCTTCTGCCCGAGATGAAGGCCAGCTTCTTCGCCGCCGGTCCTGATCTGCGCGCCGGGAGAACGGTTGCTCCGTTTGATAACGTGAATCTGTATCCATGGATGGCGCATCTGCTCGGCCTCAATCCGCCGAAAACCGATGGCGACCTGAACATTCTGTCGGGAACGTTGCGCGATGGCGGCGTCGCGCCGGAAAAATAGAAAGGGAATTGACAAATCATGAGTGTAGTTTTGGGCATTGACGGGGGCGGCACCAACACACGGGCCGCAATTGTCGCCGACGGAAAAATTGTGGGCCACGGGCAAAGCGGATCCATCAAGAGATTGCGCGTAGGCGCCGAAGTGGCGGAAGCCAATCTGCGCGCCGTATTGAAAGAAGCCTATGCGCAGGCCGGCGTGAAGGGCGTCGACGCCGCTTGTTGTGGCGTGGCCAGCGCCAGCATGCCCGGCATTACGGAGTGGATCGCAGCGGTCTTCAAGGATTTCGCTGTCGCGAAATCTGAAGTGGTCGGCGACCAGGTCATCGCCCTCGACGCGGCCTTTCAGGGAGGGCCGGGCATCCTGCAGATCGCCGGAACCGGCTCAAATTGCGTGGGCCGCGCGCCCGACGGCAGCCTGGAGACCGCCGGCGGATGGAGCTCGCGCCTCGGCGACGAGGGCTCGGGCTACTGGATCGGCGTCAGCTCCATTCGCCGCGCGCTCCACGCCCGCGATCGCGAAGAGCCCTGCCAGGTGATCCCCAGAGTGATGGAGATCTGGGGCACGCCGAGCATGGACGAATTCATCAACCTCGGTGACGGCACGCCGGGTCCGGACTTTGCCGCGCTGGCGCCGGCCATCCACGAACTGGCCGACGCGGGCGATGCAGTCGCGGTAGGCATTCTGCAGCAGGCGGCGCTCGACCTGGTCGCTTTCGTGCTTCTCGTCCGCTCCAAGTTGCGCCGCAAGCACGGCATTACGGCTGAGATTCCCGTGGCATGGACGGGCAGCGTCATCGCAAGAATGGATCTGGTGCGCAAGCAGTTTTTTGCGGGCCTGCATGCGGCCGCGCCCGGGATGCCGGTGGGAAGCGAGGAGGTGGTTGCGCTCCATGGCGCAATCTGGCGCGCCGAGCGCATGGCGCGCTCCGCGAGTTGAAACAGAATTCTATTCCGCCGTCATGACCGGCAAGCTGATAAAACTGGCGTCGCCGGGCGTGTGCCACACGCGCTGCGTCGCCTTGCGATAGTCACCCGGTTTGGCTTCGAAAACATTGGGCACCCAGGTCTGTGGGTTGCGGTCGTACAACGGGAACAGCGTGGATTGCACCTGCACCATGATGCGATGCCCCGGCTCAAACACGTGATTCACCATCGGCAATCCGAACCGGTACTCGAGAGGCTGATCCGGCGGTATTGGCTCGGGCTTATCAAAGCCTGTCCGGTAGCGCCCGCGGAAGATGTCTGTCGCAATGGACAGCTCATAGCCGCCCATCGGCGCATCGTAGGAATCCGTGCCCGGATACACATCGATCAGCTTCACCACCCAGTCGCTGTCGGTTCCACTTGTTGAGGCGTATAGATGCACCTCCGGCCGTCCCGCCAGATGCAGCGGCGTCGTGAGCGGGTCGGTCTCGAACGTCAGCACGTCCGGCCTCCCGTCTACAAAGCGCTGATCGCGCACCAGCCAGGTACGCCACGCATCGTTGTCTTGCGCATAGAAGGGCCGCGGCGAAAAAGGCACCGGCTTCGCGGGATCTGAAACGTACTCTGTGTACTTTTCATCTTCGTTTCCCGAACCCTCTGCCGGCGCATCGAACCCCAGTTTGCCTCCGGCCTCGAGATAAATCGGCCGCGACTTGTACGGGCACCCGGAGTCACAACTCTGCGGCCAGCTGGTAAACCGATCCCAACGATTCTCGCCTGTGTTGTACACCAGCACGGGAGGCGTGTCGGCTTTGGGCGCGCCCTCCACCAGGTACTGCCGGAAAAAAGGCAGCAGAACGTCGCGCCGGTACTGGAGCGTCGTGTCGCCCGTCCATTGCAGCGGCCCCAGCGCCCACCCCTTGCGATTGATCTGGCTGTGAAACCATGGCCCCATCACCAGGAAATTGCGGTCGCGATTCGTATTCTTGGGTTCCACCGCCGCCCAGGAGTGGTTCGCGCCCCACATATCCTCCTGGTCCCACAGTCCCTGCTCCCACAGCACCGGAACCTTCAAGGGAACCTTGGCGATCAATTTGTCCAGCGCCTGCTCCTGCCAGAACTCGTCGTAGGCCGGATGTTCTTCGATCTTGCGCCAGAAGGGAAGTTGTTCCAGTCCTCCGTAACGCGCAAAATCGCCCGCCGATCCCTGCTCTAGAAAGTTCGTGTAATCGTCGTAATTCAGCCGGGGAATTTCCCGGCCCTTTCCGCGTTCCTCCGTCTGCTCGGTAAAGTAATCCAGGTTGATCTGCCGGAACGCGCCGTAGTGGAACCAGTCGTCGCCCATCCAGCCGTCGACCATGGGGCTTTCCGGCGCGGCCACCTTCAGCGCGGGGTGGGGATCGAGCAGCGCCATCACCACCGTGAATCCCTCGTACGACGACCCGATCATGCCCACTCGACCGTTGCATTCAGGCACGTTCTTCACCAGCCAGTCAATCGTGTCCCAGGCATCTTTGGTGTCGTTCGGCCCCGTGGGATTCAGTGGCCCGGTCGGCGGCGGCGTCATCACGTACTCGCCCTCCGAACCGTACTTGCCGCGCACGTCCTGAAATACGCGGATGAAGCCTGCCTTTACCCACACGTCGTCGCCCACCACCATCTGGCTCGCCAGGTAAGGCGAATCCTCCATGTGCAACCGCTCGGCAGCGTTGTACGGCGTACGTGTCAGGATGATCGGCACATGGGTCGCGCCTTTGGGAATGGCGATCACGGTGTACAGCTTTACCCCGTCCCGCATCGGGATCATGACCACGCGCCGCACAAAGTTGTATCCATTCTCCGGCGGGGTAAAATGTGCGGGAATATCCGGTGTCATGGGCGGCGTGGGAGCCGGCGCCTGGCACGAGAGCACCGCTGAGAAGACAATGACAGCGGCCACAGGGATGCAACGCAAGGATTTCATCATCGGAGAAGTCCTGAGAGTGGGAAAATACCGGCCCCAAAAAAGGGAACGCGCCTCATTCTGGGATCGCGCAGCCGGGCAAGGGAAGTATATCGCGTCACACTTTCACTTCTTCCCTCGGTCCCTTGGTCCTTGCTTTATCGATACTTCCGCAGCACGCCCAGCACGCGTCCCTGAATGGCCACCTGCGCGGCCGGCACATAAATGGGATCCATCTCAATGTTCGCGGGCTGCAGGCGCACCACGCTGCCCTCGGGATAAAACCGCTTCAGCGTCGTCTCCGAGCCGTGCACTAGCGCCACCACAATCTCGCCCTGGCGCGCGGTCCTCGTCCGCTCCACCAGCACGTAGTCGCCATTGATAATGTGCTCGTCGCGCATGGAGTCGCCGCGCACCTCCAGCGCAAACACGTCGCGGTTTCCCACCACGTCGTGCAGGGAGATGGTCTCCGGGTTCTCCATGGCCTCCACCGGCTGGCCGGCGGCAATGCGTCCGGCCAAGGGTAGCTTCAGGCTCGATCGGGTACGCGAACCCGGCGGCAGCACGTCAATCGACCGGCTGCGGTTGTGCACGCGGTCCAGCATCCCCTTCTTTTCGAGATTGGTAATGTGCTTGTGCACGGTAGCCAGGCTTTTCAGGCTCATGCCGCGCGCAATCTCCTCAAACGAAGGCGAATACCCGTTGCGGCTGACGAACGTCTCAAGAAAATCCAGAACTTCTTTTTGTCTGCGAGTGACGGCCATGGGCGCATTATAGCGAATAAAAAGCGAATCGCAACAGTTGTTTTCGCCTTTTCGTTACTTTTTCGGTACATGTTGCATTGGGCCGGAGGCGTTGTGCGCCGCTCCATCCAGTAGCGCCGGACTCCAATCCGGGGCTCCCAGGAAGCGGTCTTTGTTTCTTGGGGTGGTCATCCGGCTGTCTTGCGGACGTCCACGCCCGCCCCGGCACGCCTGCGGCAACGGCTGCTTGCTAGTCGGGAAAATGAAGGCTCTCCGGCGGTCCCAGGTAGCTCGGCCGCAGCGAGCCGTGACTCACGATGACGCGTTCGATCACGACGCCCGGATCGACCGCCCAAATCTTCAGTGTGTGAACTCCCGGCTTTGCAATGGTGAGCGGAACCGTTACGCGGCGCACTCCATCGCTCACCGCCTGCTCCCAGTCCTTCTGCGCGTTGTGCTCGAGCTCGTCGATGATCGTGCGCGGTCCATCGTCCACTGAGACGGCAAACCGCAGCCCGCGCCCCGGAACGAAATTCAGTGTCGGCGCCAGGATCGCCTGCATCTCAAATTCTCCCGAATCGTACAAATACATCTTGTACGCAAGCGCCGCCTTCGACTCCGTATTGCTCTCGGCCGTAACCGGAAATACCGTGATCGCCGAGCGTGTTGCGCCGTAACCGGGCAGTTCCTCCCAGTGCGTCTCGCCATCCGCCGTGCGCGACGTGGTGTCCGCGGCTTCGATCGCCACGTATCCGTCGCTCTCAACAAACCCATGCGCGTCGGCGCGCGTAATCGGCATCCGCAGCGCCCGCAGTGTGTAGTTCATCGAGATCCCTTCGCCCGAACGCACCGTCACCGTTCCCTCCGCACTGTCTTTGCCCGCGGGCGCCTTGTTCCAATCCACCCCAAGCACGACCGTCTCTTCCGTCGCGCCAACCGTTCCTGCGCTCTCTGACGGCACGATCCACGACGCCGTCGTCTGCACCGTGAACTTCACCGGCGTCCTGCCGCGATCGAACAGCCTCAGCGTCCGCGTTTTATCGGAAACGGAATCAATCGTCCCCAGCGAGAAACCAAACCGTCCTCCCGCCCGCTCCAGTGTCGCGCCTTCCGCCTCCACGCCCAGCGATCCCGCCTCCGGAACCTGAATCCAGCTCACCGCGGGCATCGCATTCGCCGGCGGCTCGTTCCAGGAGGTGTAGCCGATGTGCGTCTGGTCCATCATGTGGTCCCACTTGCCGTTGAGCAGTTTGTGGTTGTACTTGTCGCTCAGGTCCGCATCCTTCTGAAACATGGCGCGCACACGATCGGCTGCAGCGTTGGCCAACGGATTGCCGGCGCGCGCTTCTGAGGCGTTCTCCGCTGCCATGATATACATCTCGGTCAAGTTGGCGCACGCGTCTACCGGATACTGGATCAGCTCAAAGTAAGAAGCTCGCTCGTCTTCGGGGAGCTGTTTGGCAAGCGCATCGACGCCGTCAGCCAGCGAACGCCATTCTCCGTCTACGCGCTCGGCCTCGCCGTAATTGTCGCTGAATGTCGAGGGATCGATCAGCTCCGGCTTCCGCCGTCCGTTGTACCGCGTGTAATCTTCCATCGCCTGCGCAATCTCACTTGCATGTTCCGGCCCGAACTCACGCGCCGCCCATAGCCTGGTGAATTCATCCAGATGGTCGACACCTGAGCGGTCGGGGTCCCAGCGCTCGGGGGTCCGCGCGTAGCTCAGGAAGAACTCCATGGGAAATTCCATCGGCTTTCCATCGCCCACGTTCACCACCCACAGCCGGTCCGCTCCGTACGCGAGCGCCAGATGCATCTGTTCCTGGATCTTCGGAATGGGGTTCGTGTTCAGCCACTTGTACGAGCGCGGCCCGCCCACATAATCGAAGTGGTAGTAGATGCCGGCCCCGCCCGCGCGCTTGCGCTCTTCCGCCGTAGGCAGTCGCCGCAAATCGCCCCAGTTGTCGTCGGACCACAGCAGCGTCACATCGTCGGGCACGCGCATGCCGCTTTCGTAGTAGCCCTGCACTTCTTTGTAAAGCGCCCACACCTGGGGAACCTTGGTCAGGTCGGGATTCACCGTCTGCTTCAGAATCTCTCTTTGATCGGCGACAATCCGCTCCAGCTGTTTGGTATTCGCGGCGGCCGACATCGGCGTGTCGCCCTCGCCGCGCATCCCCAGCGTCACCACCTCTTCGTAATTCTTGTCCCGCTCCATCCCCTCGCGCCAGAACTTGTCGATTTCTTGTTGGTTGGTCGCGTAGTCCCACGCCCCATGATGCCCCCATACCCATTCCTTCTCCGCGCGCATCATCGGCTCTTCGTGCGAGGTCCCCATCACAATGCCGTATTCATCGGCCAGCTTCGCATTCAACGGATCGTCCGTGGCAAAGGCATTGTTCCACATGGCAGGCCAAAGAAAGTTGGCCTTCAGCCGCAACAGCAGCTCGAACACCTTGGTATAAAACTCGTGATTCATCCCTCCGAATTTTTCCTGAGTCCATCCTGAAAGCGCCGGCGCCTCATCGTTGAAAAAGATCCCGCGGTATTTCACTGTCGGCACGGGCTGCACATAGCGTCCCGGCTCGACATAGAGCGCATCGGCATGCGGCACCCTGACATCGGCCCACCAGTACCAGGGCGAGACACCAATCTGCTCCGACAGGTCGTACATCGCGTAGATGGTCCCGCGCTTGTCCGCACCCGCAATCACCAGCGCCCGCCGCACTCCCGGCATCGGGCGTTCCACCACCGTCGTCACCGCCGACTCCCACTGGCCTTGAATCCCGCTCACATCCAGCTTGTGTCTGCGCACCAGCTCATCGATCAGCGGACTGTTTCCGATGGTTCCGATCAGTACGACATCGATCCCGGCCGGAGGTCTGCTTTTTATCAGCGGCGCATCGTGTCCTGTGACCCTCCCCACATCCCGGCTCAAATCGCCGGCCGCGCGTATCACCCCAGGCCAATCCTCGTCGCTCACCACCAGCGGCGCTGCCTCGCCGTTTGCCGCCAGCACAAACGCCGCAGGCGACGGCGACGTGCTGACGTATTTTGGCCCTCCCAGGGCGTTGCCCTCTTTAGGCCAGAGCGTGATCGCGAAAAGAACAAGAAAAGCGGCTCGGGCGGTCCTGCCACGCGCCTTGCTTTGGCTCCCGGTGCGGCCCTGAGCCCACGCGGGCTTCACGGATAACAAGAAAGCGAATCGATCTGGACTCATCGTTCCCCCAAGAAAACCAGACTACTCTCTGCAGCCAGACCCACAATAGAACGAAGCCGCGCCAGAACTGCTCGATCGGCTTTGACCGGGCGCAACTGTCCTTGGCTGCTTTTTGAAGGCTGATCGCTGACAGCCAAAAGCTCCTACAATTAACCCATGCTCCTCGAATCCTTTCCCGTCGGCCCGCTCGCCTGCAACTGCGCCATCCTCGGCGATGAAGAGACCCATGAGGCCATCGTCATCGACCCCGGCGACGACGTGGCGCGCATCCACGAGCGGCTCACCAAACAGGGCCTCAAGCTCAAGCAGATCATCGTGACCCACGCGCACATCGACCACGTCGGCGGAGCGCTTGAGCTCAAGAAGCTCACGGGCGCACCCATCCTCCTCAACGAAAACGATCTCCCGCTGCTCGAAATGATGGACACCCAGGCGGCGTGGATCGGGGTTCGCCCGCCTCAGGTCGCTCCTCCCGACGAGGGCCTCACCGACGGGCAGATTGTGGGATTGGAGCATTACCCCGCCCGGGTTTTGCACACCCCCGGCCACACTCAGGGATCGATCTGCCTGCACTTTGCCCCGCTCAAGCTGTTGATTGCCGGCGACACCCTCTTTGCCGGCAGCATCGGCCGCACCGATTTGCCCGGCGGCAACTTCGACCAGATCATGGACTCACTCCACTCCCGCCTGATGGCGCTGCCCGACGAAACCAGGGTTCTTCCGGGGCACGGTCCAGTGACGACAATTGGCGCGGAACGGCAAGGCAACCCTTTTTTGCAGAAACGGTAGCGTGGAGAGTGGCCTTTTATGCGCCCTTTATGGCTCATATAGATAACGGGATTACTTCAACTAAAGGTTGTGGTGGTTACCGCGTAATATTACCGCCCTGATTCGTTCGAAAGTAGTTAGTAATAGTAACCATTCCAGCATTAAACTCCCGCTCCTCGCCGAGCAGACTCACCACCAGCCAGCCCGACTCCGGAAGCCCAAAAAAGTAGCCGGGATGGACCCAGACGCCGCGCTCGAGGAGCGCCAAAACCGTCTGTTCGTCCTGCTCCAGTGCGGGAACCCGCAGCACCGCATACCACCCGCCTTCGACCGTGAGCCGTTGCAGAGTTGGATGCGTGGCAAGCTGGCGGTCGAGTTCGGCCAGGTTCGCGCTCACGCGCGTCCGAATCTGCTCCTGAATCTCCGCTCGATTGGCAAGCCACGCCGGCAGCGCACACTGCACCGGCAGGTTCATCGAGAGAAAGGTATCGGCAATCACCTCCAGCCGGTCGAGTGCGGGTTGTTTTGACGCATGCGCGTTTTCCGGGCCGGCTGCCACGATCCACGCCGCCTTCATCTGCGGCAGGCCGGCAATCTTGCTCAATCCGCTCACCACGAACACCGGAACTCCCTCCAGACCCGCAGCAAAACTCCGTGGCGTCGCACCGAATCCGTAATCTAAGAACACTTCATCCACAATCAGCGAAAGCCCGTGCGCCCCGCAGATCGTGGCCAGCTCTTCCGCCTCCCACGGCTTGGTAAAGTGTCCCGTGGGATTGTTGGGGTGCACCACCACGATGGCTCGGGTTTGCTCCGAAAGCGCGCGCCGCATGCCTTCGAAATCAATCTGCCATCCGTCGTCGTACACCAGCGGCGCAACCTTGATGCGCACATCGTCGAGTGTGGCCAGGAAGTCGAAGAGCGGGTAGCCGGGCTGAGGCACAAGGATTTCGCCGCCCGGGTCCGAGAGCAGACGAAAGAGAAAGCTGTATGCCTCGCTGGTGCTGGTGGTGAGCACGATCTGCCCCGGATCGAGCGCCACGCCGTGGTCCGCGTAATACCGGCAGACGGACTCTCGCGCGGGGAGCAGGCCGCGCGGCTGCGGATCGTAGTCAAGCGCCCGCGCATCGGCAAGCGCATCCAGCAGGGAATCGGGATACTTGAACCCGCAGCGCGTAGGATTCGACGCCGTCAGGTCGGCGATCGGCAGTCCCGCCTGTCGCCGCAGCCGGTGCGCCCGCGCCAGTTCGCTCTCCTCCGTGTTCCAGCCGGTTCTCTCAGAAAATCGCATAGTCATCCTGCGGAATCTCGGACTCCAACCCGCATCGTTCAACTCCGCACGATACGCATCGTGCACAATGGGATCAGCGCCCTCCTCCACGATACACGGGCGCGAAAGGTGGACGAGCTTGGCTCTGCGCGCGGTGATCTTCGACTATGGAATGGTATTAACCGGTCCGCCCGACCCCAAAGCCCACGCCGAACTGATGCGCATCACGGGACTTCCCGCGGCGCAGTTCGATCCACTTTACTGGGCCGATCGTCACGCCTTCGACGAAGGCAAGCTCACCGGCGAGACGTACTGGCGGGGCATACTCCATCAGGCCGGGCTCACCCTGCCGCCCTCCGCCGTCGCCGAGCTGATTCATTGGGACGCGCGCATGTGGATGACGCTGAATCCGCCGATACTGGAGTGGCAAGGCGCGCTCAAAGCGCGCGGGTTTCTCACCGCCATCCTTTCCAACATTGGCGACACCAATCAGCAGGCCATGGAGCGCGAGATCAAATGGCTTTCGCGCTTCGACGTGCTCGTATGGAGCTATCGGTTGCGCCTGGCCAAGCCCGATCCGGCGATCTATCGCTATACCCTCGAAAAACTTGGGCTCCAGCCAGAGGAGACGCTCTTCATCGACGATCGCCAGGTGAATGTCGAAGCTGCCGCGGCGCTGGGCATGAAAGCATTGATCTTCACCACCGTCGACCCACTCCGCGCCGACCTAATCGCGCAAGGCTTGGAAAGGGAGCTCCCGCTGCCCTGACAAATTGCCACGTGCGTAGCTCGAACGGGAAACGGGAAAAGTGACGTCAGGGGATTCAGCGCGCCCGCGCTTGCCCGAAATGATAGCTAACGCCCAGCGTTGAGCTCATCACATCGAGACCGGGATTGACCGGGACGATGAACGCATTGGAAAAATGCACGTCGCTGAATAGGCCCAGGCGCAGATCGAGCCGTTCGTTCATCCTCAGCTGCAAACCAAAGCCATATTGCAAACTGAAGTTTTCATACGTGGCCTTTTGCGAAAGCTCCTTCTGGGTAAAACCCAGCATGCCGCCTTTGGCAATGAGATAAGGTTTCCAGGCTTTCTTGTCCCGCCACAGCATGCGAAACCCAATGGGATAAATCCCAAGTCCGGGCACAATCTCGCGGTTGCTGCTGGTGGGAGATCCATCGATCCCGTACTGGGTGGCCGCATGGAGAAGAACCAGCGGCAGAATCTCCGCCGTATAATCCATCTGCGCCCGGAGGAAGCGGCCCCAGGAGTTCCGGTCATATTCGACGCCTGCCGTATAGAGGTGGGTGCCCGACCCGCTGGCGAACAGCCGGTAATTGCCGTAGGATGCCAATCCCTCGACGATCATCTCGCTCTCCACTGGCGGTTTGGAGCTGCCTGCCGACGGCACGGCTGGCTCTTGCTCGGAGAGAGACGAAACTGCTGCCGGACGAAGGCCCGCCGCAGGAGACTCTGCGCGATTCAACGTGAGGGCCAGATCCTGGCAATGCGCCGGTCGAGGCGAAACCGGGCAAAGAACGCCCAAGAGCATAAGGGAGCCGATCAGGCGAGCCCCGCAGCCTGAGCGGTGCTTGCGCATGGCGGGATGAAAGAGCGATACGGAGATGTAAGGACTCACGGGCGATACTCGTTCAGTTTTGTTGAAAGCATCCTGGACTACGGATGAATCGACTGGGTTGCGATGGCAGAAGTCTAACCCGCTTTTCCCGGCTCAGGCAAGTTCTTGCCAATCTCCCGGCGATGCGCCCGGCGTGGTCCACTGTGCGCGACCGCAATGTGGGCTCTTGGTATCGAGACCTTTGCGCAGACCGCGGTAAAATTCCGCGATCCGGGGATTGCGATTCCAAGCAATCCAGCCGATCGGATAGTATGAAGCGATCACTGAGCTTTGGGACGCTGCTTGAGGTGTGCCATGTCCTCTCGTCTACTTACGTTGGTTGCATTGTTCTGCTTCTCGCCGGCACTGTTCGGCCAATCGGACGCATCTGCGCATTACCAGATCTACGGTGGCTATATGTTTCTCTCGAATGCCTTCAATGGCGTTCCCGGTTCGCGCCAGCCGCTCAACGGATGGGATGGCTCCGTTGCGTTTGCACCCTGGCATAGTTTTCGGTTTAAGATCGACGTCTCCGGCACCCTCGGATCCAACCTGAATGCGCCGCAACACGCCTACTTCATCCTCGGCGGAGGAGAATACGGCCGGCGTTTCGGCAAAGAGTTCGCTTTTGTTGAAGGGCTGGCGGGCGACGGCGGCATCA
>Ga0181519_10000774_pt1 | contig 28419 bp, 23 predicted proteins | sample PEATcosm2014_Bin_26_FD_121102 | JGI IMG/M metagenome (GOLD analysis project Ga0181519, IMG submission 121102) | Peatland microbial communities from MTU Mesocosm Facility, Houghton, MI, USA - PEATcosm2014_Bin02_10_metaG | ecosystem: Environmental > Terrestrial > Soil > Wetlands > Peat | place...
CCGCGCTGGGTGACGTGATGCGGCGTGTCGACCGCAACCGCGCGGGGGAGGCGGGCCATCGGTGATATGGTGGAAGCGAGCCGGCAAGACTCTCGGAAAACGTCCCGTCCGTCCCCGGTTTTTCCCGGTTTTTTTGTGCGAGCGATTTTCTCGCGCCCCAGTACTCCGGGACGGACTTTACCGGTGTGTCCGGTGCCGAGTATTTGCCCAGCCTGGATGCCGGGGCCGTGGCCTACACTGACGTCGTCGCGAAGAACGGCTCGGTCGCTGCGGCCGACACCGCAGCGCAGAAAGCGATGAGCGCAACGGATGCAAAATCGAATTACAAGGATCCGGTGAAAACGCCCGAGGTGAAGCACCATGACCCAGACTAGCCTGACGAATTGGAAGGCACTCAGCGCCACTGCGGCGCTATTTCTTACCCCCGGAATTGCTTGGTGCCAAGGCGGCAAGCCCACAGGTATCGTCAGCGTCGAGCCAAGCTCGTCAGTATCCGTTCGTGTCGAAGTTCGGGCATCTGGGAATCAGCTTGTGGTTCCGTACTGCGGCGAGGACGAGACCGGCATCCGTGTTCTGTGCTCAGGGGCCGCCGCCTTGGAAGTGGCAAGCGGCCAGGGCTGGGTCCCCGCAAGGCCGAAAAAGGAGGGGCAGATCCCCGGGGCCGTCCCTCGCGAACAATGGAGGACAGCAATTATCAATTCTGGAGGCCGCCGCTATTTTGTTTTCTCCTTCAGCAAGGAGTTCTTTGGCGTTCGCCAGGGGCAGCGCCTGCGAATTAAGATCGGCACTTGGGCGGATGCGGAATCGATGAAGGCCGGCACTAGCGCTGTCCAATTGACTAGTCCGCCGTTTGGATGCCCTTGACAAACGCTCCCCGACCGGAGAAATCCGGGACAGTAACCAATTACACATTTTCTTGAGAGTCTCTCCGCCGTCCATTCACCACGCCGGTATATGGCACGATTGGCACGGGCGGTCGCCCTCGACACTCCCCGCCACGTCACCCAACGAGGCAACGGCCGCCAGGATGTCTTCTTCACCGACCGAGATCGCGAGTGCGGCGCGCCGAGCGGGTCCTGTTCGGCTTGCGTTCGGTGCTTGTCCGGGTTTCATCCGGTCGTTGTCCGGTATTTTGTTCGGTCTTTTTCGGCGCTTGTTCGGCGGTCGTCCACTGGGACTTAGCGGTAGGCTTCGCGCCGGTCACGAATACGATGGATTTGGAAAAGGGGTCAGCCTGAACCGCCCCACCGCTGATTCCTCGGGGCTTCGCTGAGAAACGGTGCGACGCACCGGCTGAGGCATGACACGCCACCCCAGAATGGGAGCTGTATAGGAATTTTGAAGACCAGGGAGGGGGGAAACCGCGAGAAACTCGGGGACGGACGTGAAAAAGGGGTCAGCCTGAACCGCGTCTCCGCTGGTTACTGAGGAACGGCGCTTCGCGCCGGCTGAAGGGGGTGAAACGCAACCCCGGCCGGGTTCTGCAACAGATTGAAACAGATTGCAACCGTTTGAAACAGGTGGGGCCGCCATCCGCCCGGCTGCAACAAATTGAAACCGATTGCAACAGTTTGCAACTCTGGCGAGTTGAATTATGAGTAAGACACCATCCCTAAGCCTTCGGCTTAGTAAGAAAAACCCGTGACAGTAAGAAAAACCCGTGACAGGCTACGTGTTCACGACCTTCCTGAGACGAAAAGTGGCCTCCAACCACCATATGTCGTGTCCAGACTCGCGCGGATCGTCGCCGTCGGAATGCCCCATCACATCACGCAGCGCGGCAACTATCGGCAGGACGTGTTTTGCAGCGACGGCGATCGCCTCGTCTATCTCGGCCTGATCTCCGAGTATTGCAGTCCGGCACGCCTCCGGCTGATCGGCTACTGCCTGATGACCAACCACGTGCATCTGATCGTGGTGCCGGAACGCGAGGATTCTCTGGCGCGCGGTTTGGGGCAAGCGCATTGCCGCTATGCCCACTGCGTGAATGCCCGCCGGCGCTCGACGGGACACCTCTGGCAGAACCGCTTCTATTCCACCGTGATGGATGAGGTGCACCTGCTCGCGGCCATGCGCTATGTCGAGAGAAATCCGGTAAGGGCCGGCATGGTGGCCTCGGTCACTACATCGCGGAAGCGATCAAGCAGCCATTGGCCGCTAGCCGCCTCGGCGAGGGCGCTGGCGTAAAAGCCGCCACCTGTTCGTGTGTAGCAGCCGCGGAGGGCGGGCCGCCGCCTCGGCTATGCCGGCCCCTGGCCCATCAGGACGAGCACATGGCCCTTTTTGTGGCCGCTTTCGGCGATGCGGTGAGCCTCGACGATCTGCTCGAGGGGGTAGCGGCGGTCGATCACGGTGCGCAGCTTGCCGGCTTCGATCAACTCCTTGAGCAGGGCCTGACGGGCGGGTGTGAAGCGGGCCACACCGCCGACGATTCTCACGCCATGGATGCGCGCGACCCACACGCTGCGCAGAATCGCCCCGGCGATTCCCAGCACGCTCTTCGGCGCGCCGCAGCGAATGTATGGGCAACCGGGCTTGAGCGCGCGCAGGCTGCGGCGGAAGCCGCTGTAGCCGACGGCGTCGAAGATCATGTCATACACGCGGCCGGCGCGGGAGAAGTCCTCCTTCGTGTAATCGACCACTGCGTCGGCGCCCAGAGATCGCACCATCTCCAGATTGGCGCTGCTGCACACGCCGGTGACGCGCGCGCCGAAGTGTTTGGCCAGTTGCACGGCGAAAACGCCGACGCTGCCCGAGGCGCCATAGACCAGCACGTTCTGCCCGGCCTGAATCCCGGCTTCCTCCAGGAAATGGAGCGCCGAGACACCGCCGAACATCACCGCCGCGGCTTCTTCGAGCGGCATGTTGGCGGGCTTGAGCGCCACCGGGCCGTCCTCGGGTACGCATACGTACTCGGCGTGCGCGCCGAACCGGAAGCCGGTGGACCCGAACACCTCATCGCCCGGGCGGAAGCGGGTCACGGCCTTGCCGGCGCTCTCGACGGTGCCCGCAAACTCCATGCCGAGTATCCGCGGCTTGGTTCTGTCCCCGAAGCCCTTCATACGGCTGAGAAGGATTGGAGGGACGTGGCGCAGTCGCCAGTCGGCGGCGGCGACCGTGGTGGCACGAACGCGCACCAGAACTTCGTTGTCACTCGGAATGGGCGCCGGCACTTCCTCGATGTGAATCACCTCGGGCGGTCCGAATCCACGGCAGACGGCGGCTTTCATGAGCTAATCCTCTCGCAACAGGGTCACCGGGTCGAGGGCGAGCGCGCGCTGTGCCGGAATCCACGTCGCCAGCATACCGACGAGCGCCATGACCAGAACCACGCCGGTGAGCACCAGCGGGTCGCGCGGCGTGGCCTGGTAGACGATGAAAGCGAGAACGCGGCTGGCCAGCACTCCCAGGCCGACGCCGGCGGCCGAGCCCATCAGCAGCAGCTTGACCGGTCGGCCGAGGGCCGCTTTCAGAATCTCGCCGTTCCGCGCACCGAGCGCCACGCGGATCCCCAATTCCCGCTTCCGCCGGCTGACCGAATACGCGGCCATGCCGAAGATGCCGGTGACGGAAAGCACGGCGCCCATCGCGCCGAGCACGCCCAGCGCCACCACGGCCACGCGCGCCGGGAACAGCGCCACGTCGAGCATGCTGGCCCAGGTGCCGGCGTCCACGTTCAACCCGGAATCCAGCTCGCGAAGGGTCCGGCGGATAGCCGGCGTGAGTTCGCGTGGATCGCGGCGCGAGCGCACCAGCAGGTAGTCCATGGTCGAAGGCGCTTGCAGGCAGGGAACGAAGATGGCCGGTGCGCGGTCCTCCGCCACGCTCAGGTACTTCCCATCTTCGGCGACGCCGACGACCTGCACCCGCGTTCCATCCTGGAATTTGAAGTATTGGCCGGGCGCGCCCGCCACCGAACCGAACATCCGGCGGGCGAACTCGCGGTTGGCCACGGCGACGGCGGGTGCTTCCTTCTCGTCGTGCCAGGTGAAGGTGCGGCCGGTGAGCACCCGGGTGCCGGCCGTTTCGAAGTACTCGGGAGAAACGCTGTAGCGATAGGGCGTGGCGGCGACATCGGCCGGCCGCATGTCCGTCGTTTCGGCGCGAAAAACGTTGGTGGTTGCCGCGGCGGCGTACAGCAGCGGAGGATACTCGTTCACCAGGGCCACCCGCTCGACGCCGGGGATGGTCTTGAGAGCGTCGATCATGCGGCGCTGCATGGCCGGCACGCGGTCCGCGCTGTAGCCCGCGGCGCCCAGGTTGGTGCCGGCGAGCAAGACGCGGGCGTCGAAGCCGAAGTCGGCGCCGAGCGAGCGCACCAGGCCGCGCACCGCGACCAGCGACGACGTGATGAGGACGCCGCAGATGGCAATCTGCGCCACCACCAGCGCGTCGCGCAGCGTGACGCGCCGCGCCGCGTGGCCGCCAGCCCCGGCTTTGATCATCGTGTTCGGATTGGTGCGGAGGATCTGCCGCACCGGGACGATTCCGAACAGCAGTCCGCTGAGCACCGCGAGCACAAGAGCGACCAGGTAGGTGTGGGCATCGGCGGCAACCGGCACGTGAACGGGAGCGCGAGCGAAGGGTTGCCAGTCCGCCATCCGGCCCAACAGAAACAGGCTGCCGAGCAAGCCGAGCGCGCCGCCGGCCACGGAGACCAGCATGGCTTCGGTGAGGAGTTGACGCAGAATGCGATTGCGGCTCGAGCCGAGCGCCAGCCGCAGCGCCAGCTCTTTGGCGCGGTCGGTCGAGCGCGCCGCGAACAGGCCGCCCAGGTTGGCGCATGCCGCCAGAAGGATCAGTCCGGCCAGCACCATCAGGCCGGCCATGAATACGTTGACCGCGCCGCCGAAACTGGTGAGGCCGGTGCGGCCGAGCTCATACTTGTCCTGCGCGAATTCCCTGGGATAAGTCGCCGCCAGGTAGGCGCCGACGCGTTTCAGATCGGCCAGCGCCTGGGCGGGAGTGACGCCCGGTTTGAGGTGCCCGAAGGTTTCGAACAGCTCGCGGGAGCTTCCCCGCACGTCGAGCGGGCTGACGCCGTCGACGCGGTCCTGGTTGGTGATTGGTGTAAAGAAATCCGGAGACACGAACATCAGCGTGCCGCGGAAGCCCGGCGGGGCGACGCCAATGACCGCGAGCGGACGCCGGTTCACCTGGACCGTCCGGCCGATCACGCCGCGGTCGTCCTGGAAGCGGCTGTGCCAGTACGCATGGCTGAGCACGACGTACGGCGCGCTGTTGAGTCCGCGGTCTTCCCCGGCGCGATAGAAACGGCCGAGGTACGGCCGGATGCGCAGCACGTCGAAGTAGTTCAAGGTGGTGCCGAACCCGGTGGCGGAGGACGGGCTGTGGCCGGCGTCCAGGCTGGCGAAGAGGAAAGTGAACGCGGCCAGGTCCTCGAAGCTGCGGTTGCGCTGGCGCAGATCGAGATAGTTCGGGTATGAGTGGAAGCCGTTGTCGATGCCGTACTCGGTGCCCCACAGAGTCTCGCCCTGCGGCACGTTGAGCGGGCGCAGGATCAGCGCGTTCAGCACGGCGAACACCGTCGAGTTAGCGCCAATGGCGAGCGCCAGCGTCAGAATGGCCACCAGCGTGAAGCCGGGAGCTTTGGCCAGGACCCGCAGGCCGTAGCGAATATCCTGCAGCGTGTTGTCGATGGGGTTGAGGCCGCGCGCGTCGCGGCACTGCTCCTTGCGCAGCGCCAGGCCGTCCATCGAGCGCCGCGCGGCGCGGCGGGCCTCCGCGGGCGTCATGCCGCGGGCGATGAGTTCTTCGGTCTCGCGCTCGACGTGATAGGCCATCTCTTCGTCGAGTTCCGCGTCGACGCGCCGGCGGCGGAACAGCGACCGCAGCCGCAGCGGAAGCTCGTACAACCAGTGTTCGACGCGCATGGCTCAAACCTCCTCGATCCGCAGTACGCTCGCGATGGCGCCGGAAAGCCGCGCCCAGTCTGCGGTTTCCTTTTCGAGCTGGCGGCGGCCCAGCCGGGTCAGCGAATAGAACTTGGCGCGCCGGTTGTTCTCGCTGGCGCGCCACTCGGCGGCGATCCAGCCTTCCTGCTCCAGCTTGTGCAAGGCCGGGTAGAGCGACCCATCGCTCACCTGCAAGACGTCGCCCGAGACCTGTTTGAGACGCTGGCTGATCGCCCACCCGTTCAGCGGCTCGAGCGCGAGTATCTTCAGCACCAGCAGATCCAGCGTCCCCTGGACGAGATCGGACGGCCGGCTCATGGTTCCCTCCTATCGGTTACCGAGATCAGCATACAGCAACTCCTCTCGGTAAGCAAGGGGAAAATGGGAGAAACTAGGTGACCGCTTCGCCTCGGATGATCGCGTTTCAGGCTCGACTGGAGTTTTGAAGTCCAGCATCCCACTCGCCATCTCCTACCAGGAGTCGCCGCGCAGCGATGTTGAGCATGGCGGACATGATCTCGCCGTCTCAACTGCTCCTTACGGTCGCTGCTCCGTAACCTCAGACTTCACCGTCATCCGGCTCCTGATCACTCAGAGTCGCCGAATCGACCGACTGGCTGCGGAAGTAGCGCGCGTACTGCTGGTCACTGGTCGTGATATGCGTCCGCCACCACTCGACCAGGAAGCTGGTAATCTCCTTACCGAAGCCCCTTTTGTGCATGCGAGCCTGCAAGGCAGCAGCCTTTCTCCGGTAATCGTCATGCTCGGCCTTGTGCTGGGCGTATTCCGGGTAGCCCCGGACGCTGAGCATCATCTCTTCGTGTTGCAGATGCTCTTCCGCATACCGGTTTACTTCCGCGATCGCGGAGGACGGATCCACCACTCCACCTGAGTTGGTGAACTTCACCAGCCCGGCGAGAAGTTCGATCATCTTCCGGTGCTGGGCATCCAGCTCCGGATTGCCAACGCTATACTCCTCAAGCCATTTGATTTCCTGCATCCCCGAAACATCTCCTGCTTCATCTTATCGACCGCAACAGCCAACTGCACTACTTCTTGCAGAGCAAATACGTGCCGGGCCGGCGGCCGGAAGCCGGCGCCACCTCCTACTGGATGATTCCGCCTTCCCTCAGCAAACGACGAAGGAGCGAGGCGTGCACATGGACGTCGTCGAAGAAATCCGCCCTGGTCGCCTTGGCCACCGACGGGGAATACGAACCGATCACCTCAATACCGCGGGCCGCCATCTCGCGCCTGATCCAGGACTCGTCGTAGCCTCCCTGACGGGCGTAGAAATCGTATGCCACCGGATGCACCGGCACGAGCATCACCACTACGCGAACGTGGCGTGTCTGGAGATCGTCGAGAAAGTCCCGCAAAATCCTCAGGTCGAACCACCCAGGCCGTGAAGTGGATCGCCAATGCCGATAGTTGGCATCCAGACGGCGAATGCTCACGGTCACGGATCGCTCCACCTCATTCGGTGTCCCACCCGATTCTGTTAGGCCCCAGTCGGCGCTTCCATCCGGGCGCATGCGGTAGGCGTCTGAAGCCATTTCCTGCGAGATCCCCCAAACCGGATGAGGCAGGAATATTTTGGGGTCCCACCGAAGTCCATCCAGTGAAAACAGTCCCGACAAGAAGGTGGGTGGAAAGATCCCGTAGCGCAGCAAGGCTCGCCTGTAATGCATTGCCAGGGCCGGGGCGACGCGCACTTTCCCTTCGAGGGCCAGCGTAGGATTTAAATCCAGCAGCACCAATTGAGGTGTCTTGCCGGTTTCGAGGCACAACTGAAAGATCGAAACGAAGTCCGCAAGATCGCCGGCGAACATCGCCGCATTCAATACGCCACGCGGCTGGAACCATTCCTGAGGGACTTGCAGCAAGCGGCTGGAACCGAGCACGAGGACTTCCCGGGGACCAGACAGATGCTCGATCCAAACCGGTTTGAGATCGTGCGTGTCGGCGCTGGACCAGATTGTCTTTCCGGAAACCAATGCATCCGCGGCCGCTTCCAGTGTGGCCGTGAAATGGCGCCGCACGGGAGGTTGAAAGCTAACCCAGTCAATCAGGACCAGCGCGGCAGCCAACGGCAGTAAGCCGGTAAGGCGGAAGAGGAAGCGAGTTGCGTCTGGGTTGCGCATCGAGTTCAGAAAGCAAAATAGATGAACGGCGAGACACTCTGCGGAGTCAGAAGCAGCGCAGCCGCAGCCGCGCCGTAGTAGAGACTCCACCGGCACCAGAACGGCAGCGCGGCAATTCTGGGGCGCAGCGGCCCAGCCGCTCTCAGGAACTGGACGACTTCGATCACGAGTATCAGCCCGGCGGCCTCGATTAGCGCGAAAGGCGGCAATCCGGTTGCCCGGAATCCCTCGGCCAGAGCTGCCGGGTGAACGAGTATGGCCCAGCCGGAGAAGAGACGGGAGGCGACAGACAGACTCTGGGTGAGATTCCGGCCGCGGAAAAAGACGAAGGCAAAGGTCATCAGGGTAAACACCAGCAGGGTGCGGGCAATCCTGACTGGCCTCCTCCAGGCCTCTTTCATCGTCCATCCGGCGCGCGACATGGCGCGGCTGGCCAGAAGTTCGGTCACCCGGTAGGTTCCGTGCAACAACCCGGAAACCAGGTAGTTCAAGCGGGCCCCGTGCCATAGCGCATTCGCCAGAAACACGAGGATGATGCTGGCGCAGATGCGGGGCATTCGTGGCCGCCTGCCGCAGAGCGGAAAGAACACGTAATCGCGCATCCAGGTGGACAGAGTAATGTGCCAGCGCTTCCAGTATTCGGCCATGGTATCGGCATGAAACGGAATGTTGAAGTTGCGGGTCAGGCGCAAACCCAGCACTTGAGCCGTGCCGAGCGCGATCTCCGAATAGCCGGCGAAATCGCAGAAAATCTGAAACGAAAAACACACGGCGCCGTAAGCGGCGACGGGGCCGGGCAATTTGGTTGGATTGTCGTAAATATTGTTGACTACGGTCGCCAAATGGTCAGCCACGACGTATTTCTGAAATATGCCCCAGACCATCAATTGCAGACCCGCCGCGGCGTTGTCGTAACGAAAGGGATGTGGTTTGTGGAATTGCGGCAGCATGTCGCCGGGACGCTCGATGGGGCCCGCGGCGATCTGGGGAAAGAACATGATGTAGAGGGCGAAGACCGGGAAGGAACGCTCGGCAGGTTGGCGCCCGCGATACACTTCGATGGCGTAGGACATGGCCTGAAACGAGTGAAAAGACAGCCCTATAGGGATCACGCTGTACGACTTACCGAGTATCTCGGGGCCATATTTGAATGCGGCCATCAGGCCGAGATCCGTCCCCAGGGCGATCACCAGCCAGAACTTACGCATTGGCTGGGATTCGGCGCGCTCGATCAGATGACCGGTCGCATAGCCAGCCACGATCAGTCCCACCAGAACGGATATGTTCTGGGCGGCGAACGAGAGGTAAAACAGAAGACTGGCAGCCAGCAATACCGGCACACGCCGGGCGAATGGAACCAGATAATAGAGCGAGACAACGAACGCGAAGAACAGTGCGAATTCGAGGGAATGAAAGCTCATCGGGATGAAACTGACGAGCTGTCCGCGGCGGACGCCGCGCTTGTGTCGATAGGCGCCGGGTGGACCATACAGGCGAGGGAGCGGTAGTCCACCTTGCCGTTGGCGAGGCGCGGGATGCTATCGATCTCACGGATTTCGAACCCGGATGGATGAAGTTGCAGCCTGGCAGCGAGCTGTTTCACGGCATCGGCGAACAGGACGCCGGGGTGCTCGGCATAGATTACCAGACGGTCCTGATGGTTCACCGCGGCTACGGGTGCGGCGTGCGAAAGGAGCTCCTCCACTTCGTCGAGACTCACGCGCCATCCGTACAGCTTGACGAACCGGGACCTGCGTCCGGTGATGTAGAAGAGGCCGCGGCCGTCGCGATAGCCCAAGTCGCCGGTGGCGACTACTCCGCGGAGCTCGTCGCCTTTCGCCAGATCCTCCGGGCAAGTGGCATAGCCCATCATCACATTCGGCCCCTGGTAGACCAATTCGCCTTCTTCCATGGGCGCGCACTCGCAGCCGTCGCGTTCCACCCGGAGCCGGCCGCCAGGCAGAGCAAAGCCTACGGAGCCGCGAGCCTCGGGCAGCAACTCCGGCGGCAGGCCGGAAATCCGCGCGGTGGCTTCGGCCTGCCCGTACATCAGATGCAGTTCGCCGCCGCGCTCGTGCGCAAGCGAGTGAAACTTCATGGCCAGATGCTCAGGGAGCCGGCCACCGATTTGCACGAACTTCTTCAGTAGAGGTACGTTGAGCGAATCCAAATCCAGGCGTTCGAGCGTCTGATAGAAAAACGGCGTGCCGCCGATCGCGTTCGATTCCGTCTGGCGAACGGCGTCCCAGAATTCGGCGGAAACCACTCGCGCCTGCGTCAGCGCGAAGCTGCCGCCGGCGAGCAGCATGGTGTGGACCACGGACTGCCCGTACCCGTTGAAGATGGGAGCAGTGATCATGGTGCGGTCTCGTTCGGTGTTGCGCAAGGCCTGGTTGATCTGCCGGGCATTGCTTTCGAGATTGCCCCAGGAGAGGCGCACCAGCTTGGGAGATCCGGTCGACCCGGAGGTGGAAATCAGCAGGGCCAGATCGGCGTGGATGGCATACCGGTTGGGCGCCGTGCCACGAAACAGCAGTTGCCCGGCGTGCGGAGACTCCGCAACCCGGTAGACGGACTCTTCGGGCCGGATGCTGAGGGGAGCGTGCGACTCGGGAGCGATGATGAAGTCCGGCTGAAACAGCGAAATCAGGCGGGCGCTCAAGACTTCGTCCAACGCCGGATTCAGCATGGCCACCGCGTGACCGGCCTGGATGGCAGCCAGGTAGGCGATCAACGACTCGGAATTGTTTAAGGCGAAGAGAAAACCAAAGGCCTTGCGGGGAAACCGCAACCGGCCGGCGAAATCCGTAACGCGGCGGGTCAGCTCAGCGCGAGTAAACCACTCACCGGTATTGGCATCGAAAACCGCCCGGGCGTCAGGGCTATGTCCGGAGGCTTTCAAAAATCCGGTCTCAGGCATCGGGCCAGACTCCATGTCGGCGAAGTATGGCGATGGCGCCCTGGTAGCTCTTCAGTTCGATGACATCCGCGGGGGTCAGGCGAACACCGAAGTTGTCTTCGATGGCAACCACTAATTCGAGGTGCGCTACCGAGTCCCATTGCCGCAAGCTGCTGCTATCGGCGTGGGTCACGTCGAACGCGGGCGGCAAGGCGAGACCCTGACGAAAAGAACCCTGAAGCCTTTGAGCGTTCGTCACGAGCGTTCAGTTTATCATCATTGAAAATCAACGATGCCCGGCTAAGACACCGGCCTCGGAGTAGAGGCCATTGTAACCGCTCTGGACCACCTTGAAGCAGACAGTTTGGTGCGCAAATCTCCGTCCGCATGTGGTACAACTTTTAGGTCGATGAATTCGGCGCCGTACAGCCTTGCACGATTTTCGAGTGAATGGGAGACCTACGGATGATGCATTCCAGTATTCTGCTCCTTCTGATGGCCGCTTCCTGTGCAACAGCAACGGCTCAAGCTGAATCGACGGTCTCTTGCGCAGATCTCGCCAATCTCAAAATCGAAGGCGTCGAGGTTACCAAGGCAGCGCCGATTCCCGCGGGGACAACTATTCCGCCGATGTATCCCGGCGCCCGGAGCTCTGGCCCGTTGCCTGCGCATTGCCGCGTGGACGGTGTCATCAATCGGCGTAACGGGGCAGGCGGCGAGGAGTTCGGAATCGGTTTCGCACTGGCTCTGCCTGAGAAGGAAGCCTGGAATGGGGACTTCATGATGCAGGGCGGCGGGGGCGGTAACGGCGTGGTGGCCTACCCGATGGGCGCATCGTACACCGGTGACAAATCCGCTTTGCAGCGCGGGTTCGCGGTGGCCAGCACCGATACGGGACACGAGGCGAAGACGGGGCCGTTTGACTTCTCGTTTATGCGCGATCAGCAAGCGTACCTGGATTTCGCATATCTCGCCAATGCCGAGGTGGCCGGCGTGGCGAAGAGAATCATTGCGCGGTACTACGCCAAACCGGCGGCGTATTCCTATTTTGTCGGCTGCTCGACCGGCGGGCGCGAGGGCATGATCCTGTCGCAGCGGTATCCAACAGTGTTCAACGGAATCGTATCCGGCGATCCGGCGATGCGGACGGGTCTCTCCAATCTCGCCATCGGTAAATGGATTCCGGTGGCCTACAACCAGGCGGCGCCCAAAGACTCGTTGGGAAAGCCGCTGATTGACAAGCTGCTCACCGATGCCGATCGCAAGCTCTTCATGGATGCGCTGATGAACCGATGCGACGCGAGGGATGGGCTGGCCGACGGGATGATCTTCGATCCGCTGGGCTGCGATTTCGATCCCGCGGCGCTGGCCTGCAAGAACGGCCAGAACAATGCTTGCATTGCGCCCGAGAAGATTGCGGCCATCCAGAAGGCCTTTGCCGGGCCAAAGAATTCGTACGGCACGCAGGTGTATCCTGGGTTCCTGTATGACGCGGGTATCGCGGAGACCGGTCCGGCCCCGGGCCTGCTTTCCCTCGGCGCCAACGGCCTCTTTGGTCCGTATCCGACCGCGACGGAGATCGATATCGACAAAGAGGCCCTGCATGCTTCCGATCCGCTGGTCGAGCCGGCGTCAACCAATTTGTCGACGTTTTCCGCGAGTGGCGGCAAGATCCTGTTCTTCCATGGAGACAGCGATCCGTGGTTTTCGCCGCTGGATACGCTCGGATACTACAGGTCCCTCGCCGCTACCAACGGCGGCGCGGACAAGGTGGCCGAATGGAGCCGGATGTTTCTGGTGCCGGGGATGCGCCACTGCGGCGGCGGGCCGGCACTCGATCAGTTCGACATGCTCGGCGCAGTGTCGAACTGGGTCGAGAAAGGCATACCGCCGGAATCGGTGATCGCCACCGGACAGGCATTTCCGGGACGAAGCCGGCCGCTGTGCGCAGATCCCAGGCACGCCCAGTACACGGGACAGGGGGATCCGAACGATGCTCGCAGCTTCAGGTGTCAATAAGAGCCTTCATGCCGAGCACAGCGCCGGCGTCGTTGAGTGAAAGGGACTCAGAGTCATGATTTTCAAATTCATTCGGCTTGTTGTTGCAGCAACTAGCATTCTGCTTCCGCTCAACGGCAGTTCTTCGATTCAGGGTGCCCCTGAGTCAGCCGCCAAGCCGCTTCCGTTCGTCAGCCCGCTTTTCGGCGACAACATGGTCATGCAGCGCGGAAAGGCGAATGCGCTGTGGGGTTGGTCAGAACCGGGCGACCATGTACAGATAAAGATCGGAGAGCAGACAGCATCCGCCGTCGCCGGAGCCGACCGCCGCTGGCAAGTGAACATTCAGCCTCCCCCCACAGGCGGCCCCTACATTATCAAGATCACCGGCCGTGAGACTGTAGAACTACACAACGTCCTGGTCGGCGACGTCTGGTTGTGCGGCGGCCAGTCCAACATGCAGCTCACGCTCCAGTTCGCGCGAAACGGCGCGGAAGAGGTGAAAGCGGCCGCCTACCCGGACATTCGGTTTTTCTCCGTGGCGGGGCATCCTGCCTACCGTCATAGCGAAGCTATCGAAGGAACCTGGAAGGCTGTCTCTCCGGAGACCGCAGACAGGATCTCAGCGGTCGGGTATTACTTCGCTCGCAAGGTCCAGCACGAAATCCATGTTCCTATTGGCCTGGTCGTGGACGCGCTGGGCGGAACACCTGCGGAGGCCTGGACCAGCGCGGACGCTCTCGGCCCTCTCCATGATTTCAATGTTCCGCTGGCCGAACTCCGGAGACTGGCCGCAGAACGTGCGCCCGAATACGGCAACTATGTAATGCACTGGTATGACGAGTACGACATCGGGATCAAAGGAAACTGGGCTGCTCCGGAGCTGGACGAGACGAGTTGGAAGTCGGTCGAAATCCCGGGCGGGTTCTCTGAATTGGGAGTGCCAGAAACTCCAGCAGTGGCTTGGTTCAGAAAAGAAATTGTTCTACCGGGCCCGCTACCGGAGGGGCGCGCGGTGTTGTTCCTCGGCTCAGTGGAGCGGATGGATACGGTGTACGTCAACGGGAAGTTTGTCGGCGCCAGCGCATGGGTGGAGAACCCGCGCGTCTATCCTCTCAGCGAAGGCTTGCTGAAGCCGGGACGAAACATCCTCGCGATTCGCGTGTTGAAGACAAAGCCGGACGGCGGATTCCTTGGCAAGCCGACGGAACTGCGCCTTATGCTGGGAAACACGAGTAGCATTCCCCTCACCGGCAAATGGAAAGGAAAGCTGAGTGTCGATGCTCGTCCGCCGCAGCCCTTGCCCATCGCCTACGAGAACTGGCCCGTCATGCCGACTGTTCTTTACGAAGGGATGCTTGCGCCCATCGCGCCGCTCTCGATTACGGGCGCACTGTGGTACCAGGGCGAACAAAACTCGGAAAGGGGCTATCAGTACCGCAGAATCCTTCCAACGATGATCGCAGACTGGCGAAGGCTCTTTGGACAGGGCGATTTCCCTTTTTACATTGTCAGCCTGCCGGCATTTAAGCCCCGCAGTGCGACGCCCGTGGACGACGCATGGGCCGAAACGCGGGAATCACAAGCTCTCACGGCTGCCGGCGTTTCCAATTCCTGCCTGGCCGTCACTATCGACACAGGCGATCCGGACAACATCCATTCCCAGGATAAACAGCCCGTGGGCGAGCGCCTTGCTCTGTGCGCACTCGCACAACACTACGGCGAAAATGTTGCGTATGCGGGGCCGACTCTTCTGTCGGTCGAGCGCCTGCCAGGCTCAGTCCGCCTGCACTTCGCCAACGCCGATGGTGGTCTCGTGGTGAAAGGAACGAAGCTGGAAGAGTTCGCCATTGCCGGAGAAGACCGCAAATGGTATTGGGCCGACGCGTACATCGAAGACGATACCGTGCGTGTCTCATCCCCCTCGGTGCCTAATCCCAAAGAGGTCCGTTACGCCTGGCAGTCGAATCCGGCGGCGACACTGTTCAACGCGGCTGGATTACCAGCCGGTCCCTTCCGGACCGATACATGGCCCGGCATCACAGAAGGGCAGAGACCATATTGACAGCGCGGAAAAGGGGAGAATGAACCGATTCGTAAAACTGAGCGCGGTAGCAAGCCACCGAAAGAGAGGCGGGATGTCACTCGGGAAGTTCGCACTGCCTCTTATCCTCATGGGCACGTGGAGCGCTGCGTCTATGGCTCAGGACGCTCCTGCGCACCCAAATTGGCCGAGCCCTGGGCAGCTCTTTGTGGGGACTTGTTATCAGCCCATCGATCGCACACCTGAGCAGATTGATCGCGACATTGCGATCATGAAGCACGCGGGATTCAACGTCGTGCGCATGGGGGATCTGTCGTGGGACTCGTTTGAACCTTCGCAAGGCAAATTTGAATTCGAGTGGTTCGACAAGGTGATGGACAGGATGGAGTCCAACGGGATTAGGGTGATCCTGGATATTCCGGGGTCGCCGGCGCCCATCTGGCTGCATCGTGCATACCCGGGCGTCGATATCGTCAGCCAGAACGGCGCGCGCGTTCCACCTGCGGAGCGCTATATGGATAACATTAGCGATCCGGATTACGTGCGCGAAGTGGGATTCCTCGCGGACGCGCTGACGAAACGCTATGCCCACCATCCGGCGGTGATCGCTGTCGGCTACGACAACGAAATCGGAAACGGTTTCATGTCGTATTCGGAAGCCGACCGGCAGCGGTTCATCACATGGCTCACAAGGAAGTATGGAACCACCGAAGAGCTCAACAAGGCCTGGGCGACACAGAGATGGTCACGCAGGCTGAGCAGCTTCGAGGACGTGGACTTGCCACTCGCGGACGGGCCTGGACCCTCCGAGCGCTATCTGGATCTCCACCGCTATTGGTCCGATGTCTCAGTGGCCCGACTCGAGGAACTCGATGTGATCCGCCAACGCAATATGCCGGATATTCCGTCGATCTCGAATCTGTGGGATACCGCATCGAGGCGAGGCTTCGATTATCTCGCCACGTACAAGTCTTATGTGTCTTACGGCGCTGAGGGCTTCTACCCGGGTGACCCGATCAGTGGCGCGTTTGGTGCGCTAATGACGAAAGGCGATCTGCACACACCCATCTGGTTCAACGAGTTTACTGCAGGCGGCGGGGGTTACTACGGAACGCCGGGCCGCAGCCGGATGTACGCGTATCTCGGCCTCTTGATGGGTGCGCAAGGGATACTCGCGTGGACGTTCAACAGTCATCTTGGAGGAGAGGAGCAAGCTTTGTTTGGGCTGGTCGACCACGACGACACTCCTTCCTGGAAAGTGGGCGAGTTCGCGCGTTTCGCTTCTGAATTCAAGCAGATTTCGAAATTCGGGTTCCCACGCTACACGCATCCGGAAGTTGCCATCGCATATTCCTTCGATTCCTTCGTTGATTCAAAACCGAACGGTCCCTCCAGTACGACGCTTCAGAACTTCAAGCCTTCTTATACGGAACAGGTACAAGGAGCCTTTGAGCCTCTGTTCCGTGCAAACATTGACACGGCTATCGTCAACATCGGGCACGACAGCCTTTCGCCCTACAAGTTGGTCGTCGTGCCGGCCGATTACCTGATGGACGCCGCAAGTGCGAAGGCCGTTCGGGCCTACGTGAGTGGAGGCGGCACCGTTCTGATGACCGCGTTTTCAGCAAAGGTCGACGAGCACGGGCAATGGTTCAATTCGCCGCTGCCCGGCCGCTTGAGCGATGTATTTGGACTGAAGACGAACGCGTTCTATGACTTTCCGGCGGCGCTGAGATTCCAGTTGGCCGGTCAGTCGATCGAGACAGGAGTACATCACTATGAAGTTCTCGAACCGTCTGCGGCCACGGTCGTTGCGCGATTCACGAATACCGCAGACCACACTCCTGCTGTCACAATCAACAAGTTCGGCAGCGGAAATGCCGTTTACCTGGCGACGGAATCAAATCCGTCCGCGATCGGACCGCTGATGAACTATCTTTACGCGATTGCGGGCATTCAACCGGGCCCCAAGACACCCGAGGGAGTTTACGCAAGGGTTGTCGATGGCCGGACTCTCTTTGTAAACACGACTGGGGGAGAGAAGAGAGTCCCCATCACCGGCGTCAAGAAAGGAATCATCAGCAATCGCGTGTTTGAGGAGACAGTGGTGCTTGGTCCAATGGATGCAGATCTCATCCAATCGCTGGGCCGTCCTTGACATTAAGACATGGTAACGATAATAAAATGCATATCTGCTCTCTCGAATAGCCTGCCGTCGGCTGCCTAGAGAGAGGCGAGATCACGGTTTGCTCAAATGAGGAGGTCTTGATATCGCCATCTTATGCGAGCAGCCTGGAGCCCTGAAAGATCCACGAGTACCATGTCCTGCGATTGCAATTTGTATGCTCGGATCTAATTCACGACCAGCGTGACGCTATTCTGGCTGGCCACGCCGCCGACCGTGACGTGCACCGGAACGCTGTTGCCGGGTTGCACGCCAGCCGGAATTTCGGCATTCACTTGCAACACGCCGGGCATCATGCCCGGAGCCGCGCCGGCGTAGCTCACCTTGGCCGGTTGCCCGCCGATATCGACGGTGACTGTGGCCACGGGTGCGGGCAACACGTCCACGGCAGGGCGGCCGTCGACGCCGGGCGGGTCGGTCACACCTTCGCCGGTGGCCCAGATGCTGACGATCGATCCGCGCGCCGCCGGGTCGCTGGCGGAGTTGACGCTGTAGTCCTGGTTGAGGATCAGGCCCTGGCCGGTGCCGCTGGCATTGATGGTGAAGATGCCGGGCGCGGTGGCGGAGATGGGAACCGCCAGCGGCGCGCTGCGGACGCCCTGATATTCCACCTGCACGTGCGTGGTCGAGTTGAATGCCGCGAAATAGGGCACCGCCGCGGCGGACTGGGTGGCCGAAACATACCAGAGCGGGGCCGGCACACCATCGAAGAGAATGCGCACGCCGGCCATCGACGTGCTCACCATGCCATTTGAGTCGAGCCCGGAAAGCGTGGTCAGCGTGGCAGGTCCCATGTTGGTGCCCCAGACGACCACCATCTGCCCGGAAGCGATCGCCCTGGCGTAGGACGCCGCGTTGGTCGCGGCAGCCACCACCGGCTGCGGCACCGGCGTTGAGGCCGGCGGAAAATCGAGCAGGGTAACCGAATAGGCCGGAAACACCATGGTCACGGCGCCGGCGTTGGTGGCCACATCGGGCTGCCCCACAATGGCGCCGAGATTCGCTCCGCTGTAAAGCCAGACGTGCGCGGCGGCGCCGGGCGAGAAGTTGGCGAGGTTGAGCGTGCTCGACAGGTCGTTGGCGGTTTTGTTGATGACCACGGCGGTGAGGTTGAGGTCCGAGCGAAGAGCGGCGTAGACGCTGATCTGGCTCTGGTCGGCGCTGGCGCCCTGGACGCCGGTCTCGCCAAAGGCGCCTCCGATGCCGTCGTAGTTGCGGTACATGCGAAAGGCGAAGGCGCCCGGATCGGTGGGCTTTGGCGGACCCCAGATCGTGGCCAGATCCACCCCTTCGCGGCCGAAGATGCCCAGGATGTCGGCTTGAGCGAGAGCGCCGGTGATCGTATCCAGCGAGCCAAAGCTGTACTCGGTGATAGCCAGTTTGGTCCCTGGGTAGTTGGCATTGATGATGGCCTTGAGACGCGGGATCAATTGCGGCGCGGTGGGCGCGCCGTTGTTGGCCGGGTCGCAGATCCAGTAGTTGCCGTCGACGATATACGTAGGATCCCACCACTCGCGAGTAGAATCGAGGAGGCTGGCAGGGTTCGAGCCGGGAGCCAGATAAGCGTGCGTATCGTAGTAGTCGAGCAGCCGGACGCTATTCTTGGCCTCGTAGGCCTGAAATTGCTGCAGGTACCAGGCCATGATCGGAACGCCGGCGTGCGCATTCTGATCCACTGGGTTGGCCCACCAAGCGCCCTTGGCCTGACCGGAAACGATATCCTTCTTCGAGTACCAGATGGAGGCATAATTATCGGCCACCGGCCCGCTGACCAAGGCGGTGGGATCCGCCTGCTTGATAGCCATGGCGGAGGCCATGTCCAGACTGAGCAGCTCATCGTAGGTGTAGGGATCGGGATGAATGTCCTGATTGGTGTCGTCCCACCAGATCGGCTCATTGGCCAGGTCCCAAATGGCGGCACCACCCTGGTTTCCCTGACCGTAGCGGGAAAGCAAGTAGCCGATCCAGCCCTGCTGGTAGCTCTGGTCGACCTGGAAATTGGCGTCGGTCGGGTCGTTGGTGAGAATGGCGGAGCCGCATGAGGAGCCGCTGCCTGTGTGGAGGCCATCGCCGCAACTGAGCCACCACGGATCCGTCGAGCACTGCTGGCCGTATTTGGCGACGCTATAACTGCACGCAGGTTGCGCTTTGGGAAGCCAACCCAGGACGTTGGCCGTAGCCAGGATCTTGCCGTTGGTGGTCGCCACCTGGTCCGCGTACTGATTGAAAGACGAACCTTCCGGGAGTTGCAGCCCCGGAGTGCCGGCGTCCTGGAGATCCTCGAAGTACCAGTCGGAGGTCTTGTTCCGGTAGTCCGTCCTGTAGTCGTAGCGATCCGATTCGTTGCCGCCCCAGCGGCGAGCCGTGGCACGGATTTCGGCCGCGGCGATATGCAGCGGGTCGGTGTCGGTGCTGAGATCCCAGTAAAAGTTGATCCCGTAAATATCCGGGGAGATGGCATGCTGGCCGGCCGCGGCGTCGATCGAGAGAGCCGGTCCCGCCTGCTGTGCGGCGCCGAGGAAGGCCGCCAGGCAACCCAAGGCGACGGCGAGAAGTGGTTTCATCAACCGCTATTCTACCCGGGTTCTCGGCTTGCCAGAGCGTCGCAGATGGTCGCGCGGGCTAACTTTCTCGATTGCGCCCAATGCGGTCTAGCTGTGGGTGAAGGAAACCGGGGGCAGCTTCGGGGACTTCGCCGGCTTCGATTCGCTTTACGACAGCCGACGCGAACCCCGAGGGTTTCGCTCTACGAAGTGAGGTTGGAACAGACGGCCCCTTGGACCTGTACGAAATGACACGGTCGGCAATCTCGACTGTGTAAAACGCAACTCTTGCATTTCTTGAAATGAGTAAGTCTTTTCCCTTCAATCATGAACGCGGTGGCCATCCGGTTGCAGGGTTAACACTCCCAATGTCTGTATAAAATCCCTACGGGCCGATGGAGCATGTTCCCGGGGTCCGGCGACTTGGGACAGGAGACCCACATGTTGACTCAGGAGTATCAGCACATTCCGGCTCTGCGGAACTGCCCGCGTTGCGGAACGGACTTCCGGAGCGCAGGCTCGGAACGCGTCTGCCAGACCTGTCGAAGGCCAGTAGGGGAGCATCGGCCCATCAGCCACGATCTCAGCTTTCGCGAAAGACAAGTCGTGGATCTGGTGCGGCAAGCCAAGGCGAACAAGGAAATCGCTTTCCAGCTTCATCTTTCCGAAGGAACCGTCAAGGAATACTTGAACCGGATTTTCCGCAAGCTCGATGTGAGCAACCGGACAGAATTGGCGGTCTGGGCCATGATGCACAGGGCCGAATGCGTCGTCATGCCGCTGCCGGATGGTGGCAGGCCCGAAAGGCTGATGGTCAATCAATAAGCCGGCTCGCGTTTCAGCGTTCCCCGAGCGCGCGCTGGCCGGCTTCGAGCACGCGCAGAATCTTGTCCACGTCATATACCGCGCCGGCCCAGGCGCCACCGCTCGCATCCTGCAAGGCGGCCCACAGGCGCGTATCGTCGGGCAGCTTGGGATCCGGCGCTAAGCCGGGCCATGGCGCGCGCTCTTGAAGGATGCGTGAGCCATCCTCGACGCCGCCCGGACCAACCAGATTGACTTGGCCCTCCAGGCGGTTGCGGTCGATGACGATTTCGATGGTATCGCCGGGGCGCACTTTTCCGAGCGGTCCACCGGCTAGCGCCTCCGGCGAAACATGGCCGATGCAAGCCCCGGTGGAGACGCCGCTAAAACGCGCATCGGTGATCACTGCCACATGCTTGCCGAAATCCAAATACTTAAGCGCCGAGGTCAACTGGTAAGTCTCCTCCATACCCGCGCCCTTGGGGCCGCGGCCCATCAGCACGACGACATCGCCGGCCTGGATAGCGCCGTTCTTGATCGCGGCAATGGCGGCGGGCTCGGAGGTGAAAACGCGCGCCGGGCCGCGCATGCGATACACGCCATCGGCATCCAGCACCGAGGGGTCAATGGCGGTGCTCTTGATTACCGCACCTTCCGGCGCCAGGTTGCCGTGAGGGAAGCAAACGGTGGAAGTGATGCCGCGGCGGGCAGCCGAATCCGGGTCCATGATGACGTCGCCAGGATCGATGCCATCGCGCTCCTGGAGCAACTGGCGCAGGCGCGCGCGGCGCGCGGAGTTCTCCCACCAGTCGAGCATGCGCCCGAGAGTTTCGCCGCTAACGGTAAGAGCGCGCGTGTCCAGCAATCCTGCGCGGCGCAGATGCAGCATCACTTCCGGAACGCCGCCGGCCAGAAAGACCTGGATGGTGGCGAAGTTGCGCGGGCCGTTGGGCAGTGCATCCACCAGGCGCGGCACTCGGCGGTTGATATCGGCCCAATCGGCCACGTTGGGAAGGGCGAGATGGGCGGCGTGGGCGATGGCGGCCAGGTGCAGGATAAGGTTGGTGGAACCGCCGAAGGCCGCGTGCGTCACCATGGCATTGCGGAGCGCGGCGTCGGTGACGATTTCGCGCATCGGGATCGCGCGCGCTTCGAGTTCCAGCGCGGCGCGGGCGGAGCGGCGCGCCATGTCGAGCCAGATCGGATGGCCGCTCGGCGCGAGCGCGCTGTGCGTGAGCGACATGCCGAGCGCTTCGCCGACCACTTGCGAAGTGGCGGCCGTGCCCAGGAACTGGCATCCGCCGCCGGGCGAGGCGCAGGCGCTGCATCCGGCGCGAGCGGCTTCCTCGAGCGTGATCTGGCCATGCGCGAAACGCACGCCGATCGTCTGTACGCGAGCCGTATCTTCACCGTCGGCGGCCAGTAAGCTGACGCCTCCGGGCACCAGCACGGCCGGCAGATCGCCCGTGCCGGCGAGCGCCATCATCATGGCCGGCAGGCCCTTGTCGCACGTGGCGAATCCAATCACAGCGCGGCGGGTGGGCAGGGAGCGGATCAGGCGGCGAAACACGATGGCGGCGTCATTGCGGTAGGGCAGCGAATCGAACATGCCGGCTGTCCCCTGCGTGCGGCCGTCGCAAGGGTCGGTGCAATAGCCGGCGAATGGCACCGCGCCCGCCGCCTTCAACTCTTCGGCCGCGGCCTGCATCAGCAGGCCCACCTCCCAATGGCCGGTGTGGAACCCGAGCGCGATCGGCGTGCCATCCGCGGCGCGAATGCCGCCGTGGGTGGAAAGCAACAGCACCTCGGCGCCGCCGAGCCGTGCCGGTGACCACCCCATGCCGGCATCCTGCGTCCATCCGAACAGGTCGCCGGAGGGCCGGCCGCGCAGCATTTCATCGGTCAAGGGCAGCACGCCGGCCGGACCGGGCACACGGGTGCGGATGTCGTAATTCTCCGGACCGGAGTCGACGATTTCTTCGAAGCGGAAACGAGGCGTCACAGCCTCAGGATAACAACTGGGTCGGACGGGCCATCGCCTTCGGTGGCCTGTCGATCTTCGGGCTAGCGCGACATCCGGGCAAGTCACCGGCGACAAGATCGCCGGCGTTACCGCGAGAGTTGGCAGGCGGAAGCGCCTGCCCCACGCTCACGCGCCGGCCGACATGGCCGCCGCCGGCGGCAGGGCGCTGCTGATGGTGAGCAGGTCGGTACGCACCTTCTCCCATTCCCGCAGCACGAATCCGTGGACTTCGAAGAACGCGTGAATTCGCGAACTGTCCCACCCAACGATGTCCTCCAGTATGGGCACCAGCACGCTGATCGCGTTATCGCTCAAAATGGTGCGGCGCGCGATCTGGGTCAGATACTTGTTCTCCGACACGGCGATGGTCAGACCATCCATGCGGCTGACATGGAGCATGACGTGGACATCGGAGATGCCGTCGCCCACATAGACGACGCGCTCGCGGCCGATGTTCAGCGTCTCCCGCAGCCGGTCGAGCACGGCCACCTTCCCGTAGCCGGCGGGCACGCTTTCGATGGAGCGGATCTCGCCCGTTTCCTCGTCATAGCGGAAGCGGGTTCCGTGAATGTGGTCGGCCGGAATGATGCCCTCGAGCGCGGATTGGATCACTTCTTCCGGCGCGGCCGAAACCACATAAAAGGCAAACCGGTGGCCTTCGATGTCCTGGAGTAATTCAAACAATAGGCCGATGTTTTGTTTTAGACGAATACGTTTGCCGACTTCCACCAGGTGCTCGCGCCGCACCCGGCGGTACTCCGGATCGTGGAGCAGCAGGTAGGCCAGTTCCCCGCCCTGCTGCACCATATGGATATTCGACAGCCCTTGGATTCTTTCGCGGAACCCCGTTACGCCAATCAGTTCGCTGAGCGCGATCCCGGAGTCATTGAAACTCAGGGTTTGGTCGAAATCGCTCAGCAGAAGGTACTCTTTGGTACGCGGGTCAGTTCCCATATGGATTAGATGCCCGAGGAACGGAACGGTTACCTGTGGATTTCCTGGCAGGCTTCCAGACAAAACCGCAAGCAACTGATTTTATTGGGCCTACATGCCCAGTGCGTTAGCGACTGTCTTTTGCCATTCGACCAGCGCGGTCTTGCGGCCTTCGCGGTTCCTCCACCAGGAGCCGGCGTGAAAATAGCGGTCCGGCGCTGGCACCACGCGCATCTCGATGCGGTAACCGAGCGCGCGCTCGGCGCCGCGGAAACAGCGGGCTGCGCGGGCGGTGTGAAAGTCGCTGGTAACCAAAATCAGACTGCGCACCTGGCGCCGGCGCAATTCGGGCAGTAGCAGGAAGCACTCCTCGCGCGTCGACATCGCTCGATTGCGAACGGCGACGAACCACTCGGCAGGGTAACCCTGACGGACGATGTACGGAATAGCGAGGTCGGCCTCATTCATTCCGTATGCCGCGGGTGCGCCACTGATCAGCACCACCGGAGCGTAGCCCAACCGCACCAGCCGCGCGGCCGTCTCGAGGCGCGTGCCCCAGACGTCGCCCCCCAGCACCACCACCGCATCGGCTTTCGCCGGCCCATCGTCCTCAACCAGCGCTTGGCCAAGCCAGCCGAACCACAGATTGGATGTCAGGTAAGCGGCGAAAGCAAGCGCTGCCAGCGCCACTCCGAGCCGCAAAGCCACGACCCGGCGCCGGCTCATCGGCTACTTTTCGTCCCCGGAATTCTTCTGATCCAGATTGCCGACTGTCTTCAGCCGCTGGTAGAGGCGTTCGACCTCAGCTTCGTCCTCGGCCCGCAGGATGCGATAGCGCGCCGGCAACGTCTGGGCCGATTCGGCCACCGGCGCCAGCACCTCGCCCCAGTACTGCCGGTAGGGAACGCCATCGATCAGCGCGTCGCGGGAGGATCGGCGCAAGTGGCGCAGCAGGGCGTTGCAAGCGTCCAAATCGCCGGGGTATAGCAACACCTGGCGCGAATCGTCGAACAGCGTGATGCGCACCACCAGCGGCGAAACCCAACCGGTGCGGTCCAGGCGGCGAATATCCATCCACGGAATCATACGGCGGCCGATCGACAAGTGGCCTTCGTGGACTTCAATGGGCGGACGAAATGCCAAGACCAGAAGAACATTCGCGGTTAGAACGAACAGGAAAGCAGGCAGGAAGGCCAGCACCATGCCGGGCCAGGAACTGGGGGCCCAAGCCAGTGCCCGCCACGTGGAAAAGCCCGCCAGCGCAAGCGCGGCTATTGCGAACCAAAGATAATGGCGCGCTGGCAGGTACCGAGTCATCAGCGAAACCCCGTTCTACTTTTAGACTACTCCCGAGCACCCCACGCGTCAATCCGCGCGCGAGGACCGGTTGGCAGGCGAAAGCTCCTGGCCCACTCGCCGGCAAAGTGGGACAGGCGCTTTCGCCTGTCAACCTCACAGTCCCTCACGCACGGGGTTGCAGTTCTGTCGCCCCGGCGGCCTGACCGGAAGCATCGTCCTGTCCAACTCTTGTATCCCGCGCGCGCACCAAGCCGATCCCGCGCCAGGTGTATTCGACGCCGCTCCAGATCGTAAACAGGGCCGAGATGCGAATCAGCGCGGTCATCGGAATCCAAGCATTCGAATGGCCTAACATGGCGGCGGTGAGCGCGGCGATGGCGGTCACAATCTGCACGAAAGTGGAGGCCTTTCCCCAAACGCTAGGCGGGAATTTGCGGCGGCGGGTCAAGCGGAGGAGAATCGCCGCCGCCAGCAAGAGGTAGACGTCGCGTCCCAGGATGATGCCGACGAACCACCACGGAACCATGCCGTCGCCGGCCATGGCCAGAAACATGGCATTCAACAGGCATTTGTCGGCGATCGGGTCCAGGTAGGCGCCCAACGGAGTCGACAGGCCGAAGCGGCGGGCGGCGGCGCCGTCGAGCACGTCCGTCGCGGCGGCGATCATGAACAAAGCCAGCGCCAGCCCATGCCGCCCGGTCCACATCGCCGCCACGATGGGCGGAGTCAGCAGCAGGCGCAGCGCAGTCAAGCCATTGGCGGCGTTCATCCAGCGCGGCATCTTTAATTCAAGTGTAGCGCCGGATGTCGAAACGGCACAGGAGGATAGCCACTGATAAACGCAGATGAACCCAGATTGAAAAGAAACTACCTATCCGTGTTCATCTGTGTTCGTCCGTGGCCCAAGAATGTTTTGTCGGAGCTTTTTTGAGTAGCCTCTGAAGCCTCATCGCCTAATCTGTTCCTGCTATTCCCCGACCCCATCGGTGCTAGTAAAATAGCTACCCATGAAGAGACGATTTGCTGTCCTGGCTGCTCTCGCCATCGTCGCGAGCATCCCCGGCCTTGCGGCCGACCAGAAGACGATCACCGGGTGGGTCCTCGACTCCGCGTGCGCTTTCACTAAAGGGCTCAAGAAACCCATCAGCACCGAGTGCGCAATCGCTTGCGCCAAGAGCGGATCGCCGCTCGTCATCCTGCAAGACGACGGCTCCATTTATTGGCCGATCGCGGAAACGATGCCAGCCGAAGGTCAGAACAAACGGCTCGTGCCGTTTGCCGGTAAACGTGTCAGTGTGACCGGCAAGACCTATGTGCGCGGCGGGTCCACCGCTATCGTGATCGACACCATTGCCGAAGCACCTGGCCGCTAACCTTCGGGCCGACAGGACCAGCTTGAACTGGGTACGGCAGCGGCCCCGCCAGGCAGACCAGTACGATACTGGATCTGCCCGCCGGGAGGACACTCGCTGTTGACTTATCTCGGTAGTCAGACGACCGGTGGAATCGTCTCAAGACTTGTGACTTCCCTGGCGCCGGCGGAGGGATGGCAGCGGTAGATCCTGGGTGCCACCTGGAATCGCCGCTGGTAGGAGCTTGCCAGACACGCCGAGAAACCCTCGACTGCGTCGGGGCGCAGCATGGTGACGGTGCAGCCGCCAAAACCACCGCCGGTCATGCGCGAACCGTAGACGCCATCGATCGCGAGCGCGTGGTCCACCAGAAAGTCGAGCTCAGCGCAGCTTACCTCGTAATCGTATTGCAGGCTGCGGTGCGAGGCCACCAGCAGTTTTCCCATTGTGTTGAGGTCGCCACTCGAGCTGGCGGCGACGAATTGCTCGACGCGCAGGTCCTCGCTCACCACGTGGCGCGCCCGCCGCGCCACCACTGGCGGCAGCGAGCCGGCCACCGATTCGAACTGATCCCGCGAAGCCACGTCGCGCAGGCTGGCGACCGACGGGAACTTCTGTTGGATGGCGGTGACCGCGGCGGCGCATTCGGCCACGCGATCTTTGTAAGCCGAACCTGCGAGCGCGTGCTTGACCATGGTGTTGACGGCGACGAACGTGACGCCGTCCGGCAGTTCGACCAGTTGGTGATCCAGGCTGCGGCAATCGATTTTGACGGCCGAGTGTTCGCGCCCAAATACCGATATGTACTGGTCCATGATGCCGCAGGGTATGCCGACAAATTCGCGCTCGGCCCGCTGGCAGAGCTTGGCCAGTTCGAGAGGCGCCACCTCGCGGCCATTCAGGAAAGCCAGCGCCGAGGAAACTTCCAGCGCCGCCGAGGAGCTGAGCCCGGAACCTTCCGGCACCGTGCTATGGATCAGAATGTTGGCGGGTTGAATGACAAAGCCCAACTTCGCGACCTCGCGGGCCACGCCCATTGGATAGTCGGTCCAATGATGGGAGGGCGAAAGCTCGGCCAACCGCGCTATGTAGAATTCGCGCGTTTCCTGGCGCTCGACGGAGTGCAGGCGCAGCTTGCCATCGGCAGCCGGCGCGGTGGCGGCGAAGGTAGCCATTTCGAGGGCCACCGGCAGCACGAATCCGAAATTGTAGTCGGTGTGCTCGCCAATCAGGTTGACGCGCCCCGGCGCGCGAAAGACGCGCACCCCGTCGGCCGAGCCGTACAGGCGGCGGAATGCCTCGATCATCGGCTCTTGCCCGCGGCCAGGCGGGCCATCAGCAGCAGAAACAAGCCGAAAATCAGCATGGCGGCGCCGCTGTATAAATTGACGTTGTAGTCGGTGAGCGCGGCGCGCGCACCGGGCGTAATCAGGCCCATCGCGACGAGAATGACACCCAGCAGCGTGAAGAACCAGCCCGAAGGCACTCGTAAGTCCAGCATATTAGGCAAACCAAATGTTCAAAATGACGGCTAAAACCAAAACGAAAACCGCCAGCACAACGGGACGCTCGAACCACCGGGCGTTCTCGTCATGGGGAATCTTCGTCAACCCGTATACCAGCCCTTCCAGTTCACTTTCCTTGCGCTTCCGGGTAACCGTGCTGACCAGGACGGTGACGAGGAAGCAACTGGTGAAGGCGACGATGGCGATCCAGAAATTCTGCGCCATTACCGACGGGAACGTATGCACCTGGCCGAACACGCCGCCCTTGCCTTCGGCCACCGTAAGGCCCCAGGTGAGCGCGGCGGCGACGGTCCCGGTAACCAATCCGAAGAACGCGCCGTTGGCGGTGGCGCGCTTCCAGAACATGCCGAGCAGGAAGGTGGCGAACAGCGGGGCATTGACGAAGCCGAAGACGAACTGCAGCAGGTCCATGATGTTGTTGTAATACTGCGCCAGGTAAGCGGCGCCGATGGAGAGCGCCACGCCCACGATGGTGGTCATGCGGCCCACCGTGAGGTAATGACGATCGGGCGCGCCCTTGCGGATGTAGCTCTGGTAGATGTCGTAAGTAAAGACCGTATTGAAGGCGGTGACGTTGCCGGCCATGCCCGACATGAACGATGCCATCAGGCCGGTGAGGCCGACGCCCAGAATGCCGGCCGGGTAGAACTTGGCCATCAGCGTGGTGAGCACCTGGTCGTAATCCTTCACCCAGACGCCGCCCGATAGTTTCACCGGCAGGTCGTAGAGATGCGCGCCGCCGGCTGCGCTCATC
>Ga0181519_10000775_pt1 | contig 28414 bp, 32 predicted proteins | sample PEATcosm2014_Bin_26_FD_121102 | JGI IMG/M metagenome (GOLD analysis project Ga0181519, IMG submission 121102) | Peatland microbial communities from MTU Mesocosm Facility, Houghton, MI, USA - PEATcosm2014_Bin02_10_metaG | ecosystem: Environmental > Terrestrial > Soil > Wetlands > Peat | place...
ATCGCGTGGATCAGCGTCTGCGGGCTCGGCGGGCACCCCGGCGCGTAGACGTCGACGGGGACGATCTGGTCGACGCCCTGCACGATGGCGTAGTTGTTGAACATGCCCCCCGTCGAGGCGCAGACGCCCATCGATATCACCCATTTCGGCTCGACCATCTGGTCGTAGACCTGGCGGAGAACGGGTGCCATCTTCTGGGAGACCCGACCCGCCACGATCATCAGGTCGGCTTGACGCGGCGAGCTGCGGAAGACCTCCATGCCGAACCGGGCCAGGTCGAAGTCGGCCGCGCCGGCCGCCATCATCTCGATGGCGCAGCAGGCCAGGCCGAAGGTGGCCGGCCACACGCTCGAGCGGCGCGCCCATTTGACGAGCTCCTCGATGGAGCCGGTGAGGAAGTTGTGACTGAGGTCCTCGAGGCCCATGGCCGCGACCCCGCTCTAGGCCGCCTCGCCGCTCGACGGCCCGATGCGACGGACGGTCGAGGACGAGGTTCGGGCGGAGTCGGGCTGTATCGGGCGCACACGCTTGAGCGGTCCCCAGTCGAGGGCGCCGTTGCCCACGAGGTAGACGAGCGGCACGAACACGGAGGCCGCGAAGACGAGGATCTCGACGAGGCCGAAACGGCCCAGGCTCTGGGAGATCACGGCCCACGGGAAGATGAAGATGATCTCTATGTCGACGACGACGAAGATCATCGCGATCAGGTAGAAGCGCACCGGGAAGCGGCTCGCCGGCTCGTGGTCGGGCACGATGCCGCACTCGTACGGAGCCTCCTTGGCGGAGGTCGGCCGTTGGGGCGCGAGCATCTTCGAGGCCGCGAAGGACATGCCCGCGAAGACGATCCCGAGCACGATCATGAAGAAGATTGGTAGATAACTGTCCAGGCTGCCCATTTGCCCCCGGTTTTTTAGCACGCAGGCTACCGGCGAGCACATCGAGACTGCGCACCAGAGCCGTCCCCCTATCATGCTCGCATGACTCCACCGCGCGGCGGCGAGGCCGAGCTGCAGCCCCCACGGCCGGGTCGATGGTCCAGTGACGTCCTCGTCGTGGGCGGCGGACCGGCCGGCGCGGCCGCCGCTTACTGGCTCGCGAGCTCCGGCATCGACGTGCTCGTGGTCGAGAAGAAGCACTACCCGCGGCAGAAGACCTGCGGCGACGGGCTCACGCCGCGCTCGGTCCACCAGCTCGAACAGATGGGGCTCGCCGACGACCTCGCACCCCACCACCGCTACAAGGGCCTCCGCGCGAACGCGTACGGCCGCGCCATCGCCATGAACTGGCCCGAGCACCCGGAGCTTCCCTCCCACGGCTACGTCGTCACGAGGGCCGACCTCGACGGGCTCGTCGCCGCCCGCGCCGAGAAGGCGGGCGCGGTGATCTGGCAGGGTGCCGAGGCCGTCGCTCCCCTGCCGGAACCTGCGTCCCCGGCCGGTGGCGGCCCAGTCCGCTCTTCAGGTGACGGCGGGGATCCCGGCGGCGGGGGCGCTGGCAGGGCGCCCCGGGGGGTCGGGCCGCTTCATCCGGCAGGAGGCGCCGTCGTGACCGACCGCGCCCGCGGGACCACGACCGAGGTCAGGGCCCGCTATGTGATCGTGGCCGACGGCTCGCTGTCGCGCTTCGGGCGGGCGCTCGGCACCAGCCGCAAGCGCGACTGGCCCCAGGGCATGGCGCTTCGCGGCTACTACCGTTCGCCGCGCCACGCCGAGGAGTACATCGACTCGTTCCTCGACATCCGCGACTCCAGCGGCAAGGTCGTCCCCGGCTACGGGTGGATCTTCCCCCTCGGAGACGGGCGGGTGAACGTCGGCGTGGGCCTGCTCTCAACGCAGGGCAGGTGGAAGAACGTGAACACCTCCAAGCTCATGGACGCCTTCATCGCCCAGGCCTCGCCGTCGTGGTGCCTCGGTCCCGAGACGTGCTGCGGTCCTCCGACGGGGGGGCGCCTGCCCATGGGCCTCGCCGTCGGGCCCCGCGTCGGGCCGGACTGGATCGCCGCGGGCGACTCCGCCGGGGTCATCAACCCGTTCAACGGCGAGGGCATCGCCTACGCCTACGAGACGGGCCGGCTCGCCGCGGCCGCCGTCTCGGACGCCCTCGGAGCCGGCGACCCGAGGCTCCTCGCCTCCTACGAGGAGTCGCTGCAGGAGATCTACGGGATGTACTACCGGGTCGCCCGGGCGTTCATCGGCGTGCTCTCGCGACCCGGGCTGATGCGCCTGTTCGTCAACACGGGCATCTACAGCCGGCCGGTCATGGAGTTCCTGCTGCGCATCATGGGCAACTACCTGCGTCCCGACGAGCTCGGCGCCGCGGAGGCCGTCTACGGGACCATCGCCGCCGCGGCGCGTCGGCTGCCCGAGCCTTAGGCGCCTTTGCCCAGGGCCTCGGCGACCTCGGCGGCGAAGTAGGTGAGGATCAGGTCCGCCCCGGCGCGCTTTATCGCCCCGAGATGCTCGAGGGCCACGGCCTGGCGGTCGATCCAGCCCCGCTCGGCCGCCGCCGCCACCATGGAGTACTCGCCGCTCACGTGATAGGCGGCGACGGGAACGCTGACGGCGTCCCGCACGGCCGCGATGACGTCCAGGTAGGCGAGGGCGGGCTTGACCATGACGATGTCCGCCCCTTCGGCGACGTCGAGGCGCACCTCCTCGAGCGCCTCGCGCAAGTTGCGCGGATCTTGCTGATAGCCCCTGCGATCGCCGCCGGCGGCGATGGACACCTCGACGGCGTCCCGGAAGGGGCCGTAGAGGGCCGAGGCGTACTTGGCCGAGTAGGCGAGAATGCCGACCTCGCCATGGCCCGAGCCGTCGAGGGCGGCGCGGATGGCGGCGACCTGACCGTCCATCATCCCGCTCGGCGCCACCAGGTGGGCGCCCGCGGTCGCCTGGGCGACCGCGACATCGGCGTAGCGCACGAGCGTCGCGTCGTTGTCGACGTCGCCCCTGTCGTCGAGCAGCCCGCAGTGCCCGTGGTCGGTGTACTCGTCGAGGCAGAGGTCGGCTATCAAGACGAGGTCGTCGCCGAGGCTCGCCCTCAGCTCGCGGAGCGCGACCTGCACGATCCCGTCGGGGTCCGAGGCCCCCGTGCCGGCCGCGTCCTTGCGGCTCGGGACGCCGAAGAGCACGATGGCGCCGATTCCGAGCGACGAAAGGCGCCTCGCCTCGAGCACCAGGGAGCCGACCGAGTGCTGCACCACCCCGGGCATCGAGATGATGGGGACGGGCGCCTCGATCGACTCCCTCACGAACAGGGGCGCTATCAGGTCGTCGATCCCGAGCGAGGACTCCGCCACCAGGCGCCGCATGGCAGGGAGGCGACGGAGCCGCCGCAGCCTGCGGACCGGAAAGTCCATGTCGCGAGACTACTCCTGGTCCCCGGAAGCCACCCTGCCGGCCCATTCGACGAGGGCGTCGACGAGGCCTCTGGCGGTGTGCACGGGGGCGACGATGTCGACCCCGAGGCCGGCCTCCGACGCCGTCTTGGCCGTGACGGGCCCGATGCAGGCCACGACGGGCGGCACGGCATCTTCGCCGACGAGCTCGAGGTAGGCGGTCACCGCCGACGAGGAGGTGAACGTGACCACGTCAGCCTCGCCCGCGGACCCTGCGGCCCGGGCGTCGCCGGCCGACAGGACCGGTTGGACCGTGCGGTAGGCCTCCACCACCTCGACCTTCCAGCCCTTGGCCCTGAGCCCGAGCGCGGTCACCTCCCGCGCCCCGGCGGCACAGGGCAGCAGCACGGCGCCGCTCCCCGGGCGTGACGGCGGTGGAAACGCCTCCACGAGAGCCTCGGCGACGTACCGGCTGGGAACGAGGTCGGTCTCGATACCGAGGGCCGCCAAGGCCTCGGCGGTGCCGGGACCGATCGCGGCCACCCGCGCCCGGCCGAGGCTTGCGGCACCTCCCGGGTCGTGAAGACTCCTGTCCACCGCGTTGGCCGAGGTGAACACCACCCAGTCGAACTCCCCGATCCTCGCGAGCGCCGCCCGCAGCGCCGCCCCCTCGTCGGCGGGGTCGGCGATCTCGATCACCGGCAGCTCGATGGGGCGGGCACCGGCTTCGGAGAGCAGCCGCACCAGCTCGGGGGACTGGGCCCGGGCACGCGTGACGATCACGCGGCGCCCGGCGAGCGGACCCGGCCGCGGACCGGCCGCGGGCGGCGTCGGTCCTGCGCCCGTCACGCGAGTGCCGTGGAGCCGCCGAGGACGTCCGCCCCGCCGCAATGCTCGAGGATCTCGCGGGCGAGGGCCCGGCCGACCGCCGGGCCGCTCGGGCCCTGCATCGTCCGGCGCAGCAGCACGACGCCGTCCAGGCTCGCGACGAGCCCCCTCAGCTCCAGCCCCCCGTCCGGGAGAACTACGGCGTAGGCGCCCACAGGCAGGTCGCACCCGCCCCCGAGCTCGGCCAGGAACGCCCGCTCGGCGTCCAGGCAACGGTGCGAGTCGGCGTCGTCGAGCCGGCGGACCAACCGGGTCGTGACGGCGTCTCCGGGCCTGCACTGGATCGCCAGGGCCCCCTGTCCGACCTGTGGCAGCATCGTCGACACAGGCAACACCTCGGCCGCGAGCTCCTCGAGCCCGAGGCGCTGCAGGGCTGCGTAGGCCACGACCACCGCTCCGTCCACCGGCATCTTGGCGAGCCGGGTGGCGATGTTGCCCCTGAGCTGCTCGAAACGCAGGTCTGGCCGCAGCCAGGCGAGCTGTGCGCGCCTGCGCGGAGCACCCGTGGCAACGCGGGCGCCGGGAGCTAGCTCCGCCAGCCGGCGCCCGACGAGCGCGTCGCGGGCGTCGGCCCTTTTTGGAACGGCGACGATGTCGAGCCCCCCGGTCCCCGGGACCGAGGGGAGGTCCTTGGCGGAGTGGACGGCGATGTCGGCCCTGCCGTCCAGGACAGCCTGCTCGACCTCTTTCACGAAGACGCCCTGGCCGCCGATGGCCCCGATGGGACGGTCGGGTTGGCGGTCGCCCGTCGTCTCGACGACGACGATCTCGGTCCGGATCCCTCCGATAGCCAACTCCGCCGGCGTGGCCGCGGCCACGAGCGCCTGCGCGACCAGCCCGGCCTGGGACAACGCGAGCTCGCTGCCTCGCGCGGCGATCTTGAGCATCACCATCTTTCTCCCCCCGCCACGATCCGGTCGCGTGTCACAGCCCCGGCGGCGAGCCCTCCTCCAGACCTGTGACTGCCTCCGGGTGCACGATGTAGAAGGCCAGAGCCTGCAGCTCGACGACGAAGTCGACCTGCCGGAGGAGCACGGGTGGGGCAACGGTCAAGATGGCCGGGGCGAAGTTCAAGATCGCGCCGATCCCGACGCCCACCAGGCGGTCGCACGCGTCCTGGGCCGCGGCGGCGGGACAGGCGATGACCCCGATCGACCGGCTCGGGTCGAAACTCGCGACCGACTGCTCGAACTCGGACATGTGTTGGATCGGGAGCCCGTCGACCTCCTCGCCGATCTTGCCGGGGTCGACGTCGAAAAGCGCCACGGTGCGGAAATTCTGGTTCGAGAACCGGTCCGAGTGAGCGAGAGCATGGCCTAAGTTGCCCATGCCGATGATGACCACCGTCCACTCGCGGTCAAGCCCGAGCTCGTGACGGATCTGGCTGAGAAGGAAATTGACGTCGTAGCCGGTGCCGGGCGTGCCGTAGGTCCCGAGATGCGACAGGTCCTTGCGCACCTTGGCGGCGTTGACCCCGGCGGCGTCGGCGAGCTCGGCGGACGAGACCGTCGGAATGCCGTCCGCCGAGAGTTGCCGGAGGGCGCGTTGGTACAACGGCAGTCGCACAACCGTTGGCTCCGGAATCCGTCGGGCGAAGCGTTCCGCCATTCCCGGCGATCGTAACTACTTCGTGCGCCCGCTCACAAACCGGCCCCCGGAGGGGCGGCGACGCGCCTCAGCCCGCTTCGGTGAAACGCTCCGCGAGGTAACGGTCCACGTCCTCTTCGCGCAACCGGTACGACTTGCCGACGCGTACCGCCGGCAGCTGTCCGGACTTGATGAGTCGGTAGACAGTCATGTTCGAGACTCGTAGCGCCTGGGCTACTTCTGCGACTGTGGAGAATCTTGCCTTGGCGTACTCGATATTTGACAGTTGCATCACCCCTCTCCGCCAGTCACGAATGTACGCCAATGTGGCTGAAGTTCAAAGTGGGGACTTCCGCGGAGGGGCGGCACAAGGCGCAGCGCTCCTCGCAGGAGACGGCTCGAGTCAGTCCTTGCGGCCGAGCTCCCGTGAGCGCTGGGTGGCGGCGGCGACCGCTTCGAGCACCGAAGCGCGAAAGCCGCGGGTCTCGAAGACCTGCAAAGCGGCGGCTGTCGTGCCTCCGGGCGAGGTGACCGCCGCCCGCAGGACCTCGGGAGACTCACCCGTCTCGGCGAGCAGGCGGGCCGATCCGAGCAGCGTCTCGACCGCGAACAGCCGGCTCACCTCCCGGTCGAGGCCTTCGTGGACCCCGGCCTCGACGAGGGCCTCGGCCAGCAAGAAGACGTAAGCCGGCCCCGAGCCGGACAGCCCTGTCACGGCGTCCAGCTGGTGCTCGGGCAGGCGCGCCACGACCCCGAGGGATGAGAGCACGCCCTCTGCCCATTCGAGGTCGCTCTCGCCGACCGAGGCGTCGGCGGCAAGCGCCGAGGCTCCCGCCCCGAGCACGGCCGGCGTGTTGGGCATGGCCCGGAGGGCGACGACGCCCTCGCCGAGCCATCCCTGCAGCTGGGCGAGCGTGACCCCTGCCGCGATGGAGACCACACGGCGGGCGCCGGACTCGACGACGGTGCGGCAGGCGGCTTCGGCGTCCGGCGGCTTCACCGCCAGGACGGCTGACTCAGCGGGCATCCCCGTCGCGCTCACGACGATCCCCGGGTAGCGGTTGACGAGCGCGTCGCGCGCCGGGGCGAGCGGCTCGACGACGCCCAGCTCGCCCGGCAACGCCCAGCCGGAACGGAGCAGGCCGCCGAGAAATGCGTGGCCCATCCGGCCTCCGCCGAGGACGAGGAGACGTATCACGCCCGCGGGCTCAGCACTCGACCAGCGTGCGCGAGGTCAGGTGCCCGTAGAGGTTGCGGAGCAGACCGGCCGTGATCGACCAGGTGTAGCCGGCCGCCATCGACGCTCCGCCGGCGCCGAGCTCGGCCTGCAGCAACGGGTCCGCGCAGATGTGCTCCGCGAACCGGGCGTAGGTGGCGGCGTCGCCGTCCTCGACGAGGTAGCCCGTCCGGCCGTGCTGGACGAGGGTCGTGAGCCCGCCGACCGCCGCCGCGACGACCGGGGTGCCGCAGGCAGCCGCCTCGAGCGCCACGAGGCCGAATGACTCCGAACGCGACGGCACCAGGCAGCAGTCGGCGGCCCTGTAGTAGGTGGAGAGCAGCTCATGGGGCTGCGGCGCGACGAAGCGGACCCGACCGTCAAGGCCGCAGTCCTCGACCGTCGCCCGCAGTCCCTCCAGCTCCGCCTCGCCCCTCGGACCGCTCGGGCCCCCGACCACGACGAGCTGGGCGCGCGGGACCGATCGAGAAAGCAGCGCGAACGCCTTCAGCGCCACGTCCGCGCCCTTGAGCGGCTGGATCCTGCCCACGAACAACAGCAGCGGGCCTTCCCCGGAAAGTCCGAGCGCCCGCCTTGCGTGGGCGCGGTCGCCGGGCGAGAAGAAGGCGTGGTCGACCCCGAGCGGGACCACCTCGACCCGGGTCGGATCGGCGCCGTAGAGCTCCACCAGCTGGTCGACCTCGACGGCGCACGACGCCAGCAGGGCATCCGAGCAGCCGATGATCTCCGACTCGGCGCGCGCCCGGCGGCCGGGCTCGGCCGTCTCGACCTCCTCCGGGCTCGCCTCTGCCTTCACCCGGTCGAGGGTGTGGAACGTCGAGACGAGCGGCAGCCCGAGGCGGTGCTTTAAGGCATGACCGGCGAGCCCCGAGAGCCAGTAGTTGGCGTGGATGGCGTCCGCCGGCGCCCCCGCGAAGCCAGGGCCGCCGTAGGCGGAGTCGGTCATGCGGTCGATGACCGACTCGGTGAACTCCTCCACGTGCTCTTGGAGAGTCTCCTTCGCCACCGCCACGGGCGGGCCGGCAGCCACGTGGTGCACGGCGAATCCTGGCTCGACCGCCACGACGTCGGGAAGATCGGGGGAGCAGCGCCTCGTGTAGACGTCGCAGGCCACGCCCCGGCGCGCGAGCGCCGAGGAGAGCTCACGCACGTAGACGTTCATGCCCCCGCCGTCCCCGGTCCCTGGCTGGGCCAGGGGCGAGGTGTGCATCGAAAGGACAGCCAGCCTGCGCATCGGGGGCCAGCCTACTGAGCGAGGCCCGGGATCAGGTCGCCGGAGCCTGCTGAGCCTCGTGCGGCCGCAGGGCGTCGGCCTCCCACAGACCGTTCTCCCGGCGGAACGACAGGTAGACCCGCACGAGCGCCTGGCGCTGCTCCTCGACCAGGCTCGGGTCCGTGAGGATGTGCCGCACGAGGTCGTCCTCGCCCCGCTCGTCCTCGAGGATGCCCGCCCGCACGTACAAGGTCTCAGCCGATATCCGCAGCGCCTTGGCTATCTGCTGGAGGATCTCCGCCGACGGCTTTCGCAGCCCGCGCTCGATCTGGCTGAGGTAGGGGTTGGAGATGCCGGCGATCTCTGAAAGCCTGCGGAGGGAGAGCCTGGCCGTGTTGCGCTGCTGGCGGATGAACTCGCCCAGGTCCGTCCAGCGGTCGGACGTCGGGGCCGCCGTCATCCAGCCTTCAGTCGAGCGGTCATCGGGCCTTCACTTGAGCAGGCTGTCGGGATCCGCGGCCCCGACCTTGTAACGGCTGACGATCGCCGTCTGGAGCTTGTCGATCTGGTCGTGCAGCGCGCGGCGCTTGCCCGAGACGGTGGTCTCCGCCGAGAGCAGCAGCTCGGCGAGGCTGCGGAGCTCCTCGTCCCCGAAGGCCCCCAGGTTCGCCCCGGGGAGCACGGCCTGGCGCGTCTTGTCACCTTTCAGCTCGGCGGTGAGCACCTCGACCACGAGCTGTTCCAGGTCGAGCTCGGTCTGCTCGGTCCACCCGCCGGCACCGCCGGCCATCGTGAGGCGGGTCTCATGGGCACGTCCCGGCGCCGGCGTCGACGACGCCCCGGCGGCGAGGATCGTCGGCAGGTCCTCGACGAGACGGCCCGTGTCACCGCGCACTCCCCGGCCGCGGGCCGACAGCTCCGCTGCGACGATGTCGAGCTCGCCCTGCAGCACGCGGCGGACGTACGACAGTGCCACCTCCGCCCGCTGGCGGGCGTCCCGGCGGAGCCGGAGCTCACCTACCTCGACCGAGTCCAGCTCGCTCGTCAGGTCGGGTTCCAGCAGCCGGTCTATGTCCTCTTCGTGCAGGCTCATCGGGATCGAGCGTACCGCCGCCCGTCCCCTGGTGCCGTAAGGATCCGGCCCGCGACGGCGGGTAGTACCGGTAGACGGCCGTGCCGACGATCCCCGGGGCGGGCACGGGCCCGAACCGCCGGCTGTCCCGGCTGGCGGCCTTGTTGTCGCCGAGCACCTCGACTCCGGCCGGCGAGATGGCCGCCACGCGCTTTACGAGGAGCCGGCCGGGCTCGGCCGGGTCGTGCAGGGCGACGACGTCCCCGGGGCGGGGCCGGCGCAGACGTAGGACGACGAGCCGGTCGCCCGGGGCCAGGGCAGGCAGCATGCTGGGGCCTTCGACCACGACCCGGCGAGGCCGCACCCAACAGCTCGCGGCGAGGCCGGTCGCCGCCGCGACGACGCCGTAGGACAGGAGATACGACGGTCGCCTCCTTTGGGCCGGGTCCACCGACCGGCCGCCCCATGGCCGCGGATAAGGTGAGCCGGACCTAGCCAATGACGTCCTACCAAGGAGCTGCAGCATGCAACTCACCTCGCGTTTGCTCACCCTGCTGGACCGCCTCAGCCCTCCGGCGACCGTGCACGCCCACTGCGACCTGCCCTGCGGCGTCTACGACCCGGCGCAGGCCAGGATCGAGGCCGAGTCGGTCAAGGCCTGCATGGAGAAGTTCAACGCCTCCGAAGACGCCGTGTTCAAAGAGCGTGCGGTCTTCATAAAAGAAGAGCGGGCCGACCTCGTCAAGCACCACCTCTGGGTGCTGTGGACCGACTACTTCAAGCCCGATCACCTCGAGAAGCACCCCGAGCTGCACACCTTGTTCTGGACCGCCACCAAGGCGGCCGGTGAGGCCAAGAAGACCAACGACGTCGCGACGGGTCAGAAGCTGCTCGACCAGATAGCCGAGATCGACCGGATCTTCTGGGAGACGAAGAAGGCCTGAGCCTGGCGCCGCTCGCGACACTTCGAGCCGCCGGCGCTCACCCGCCCGAGACGGGCGGCAGCACGGCGACCTCGTCGCCGTCGCCGACCGGCGCGTCGCGCCCGGTCTGTTCGCCGTTGAGCCAGATCGCGCTGAAGCCGACCACGGCGGCAAAGCCGGCCCCGTAGCTCGCGACGGCGGCGTCCAGCACCTCGCCGACCGTCGACCCGCTGACGGCGGCCTCGTTGGTGCCGGCACATTCGCGTGCCTGGGCGAACAGCAGCAGCCGCGCCAAGCGCTCAGATCCCGGCAGATGGGAGCGGCACAGCTGTGGGGTCGTGCTCCTCACAGCGTCGCGTGACGGGCGAGGCGGCGAGGCGGTCCTCGCCGATGGGCTGCCCGCAGGCCTCGCACGTGGCGTAGGAGCCCTCGTCGAGGCGCCGAAGGGCGCGGTCCACGTCCTCGAGCTCGAGCTCGACGCGCTCCAGCAGCGCCAGGTCACGGGCGCCGTCCGCCGCCACTTCTGAGGTGCCCGGGTCCACCTGCGCGATCGTAGCCAACCGGGGCGGCGACAAGACGCAGGCGGCAGCCAGTCGGTCGCCGGGGCCGGCCCCAGGTGTGACACGACCCGGCGCGGCGAGCTCAGTCGTCCTCGAGCCACCTGCGGGCGGTGCCTGTCACCTCGAGACCCGGCAGGGACCAGATGAAGCGCTCCACGGCGTCGAGCGTCTCGGAGACGACCCGCGCGGAGGCGGCCGCGGCGGCGACCTCCACGACCGAGCGCTGATGGAGCTCCTGGAAGGCCGTCTCGGCGACGGCTACGCAAAAGCGTGCGCGGGAACCGTCGATGATCGGCCGGAGGACGGCACGTTTCTCCTTGAGGGAGCGACAGGCCGGGAAATGGAGCTCGATCACGAGGGCGCCGATCACGGCCCAAGCATGCCTGAGGCGCCGCCGGGCCGACACGGAGGGGGCCGGCAGCCGGGCCGAGATAATTAGGTGCGTGATGGCAGGTAGAGTCCTCGGCAGAGGAGGCACCATCTGCCGCGCCTGTCGCGGTCCCGACGAGGAGAGCATGCCGTAATGGCACAAAGTGGCAACCGTCCCCCCCGGAGCCAGCCCACGAAAGGTGGTGGCCGACCGCCGGGCAGTTCCAGCGCAGCGGCCGGCGGGTCCGACGAGTCGGCCGCCGAGCGGGCCCGCGAGCGCCTCGCCCAGCGGAACACCTCGGGCCAGAAGGCCAAGACCGCCTCGCAACGGGCGCGTTCGGCCCCGCCGTCGACCCCGCGTACCAAGGCCCAGGCGGCCGCGGCACAGCGCGCCCGGGCCGGCGGCCCCGCTTCCCGGCGCGGAAACGCAGGACGGGCACCGAAGCGCTCCACCGCCATGACCGCGGCCATCTTCGGCACGGTTCTCGTCGTCCTCGCCGTGCTGGTCATCGTCCTCGTCTCTGTGACAGGGAGCAAGGGCCCGGGCCAAAAAGGCTTCGGCATGAAGCCGATACCGGCGAGCGTCATGAGCGACCTCGCCAGCGTGCCCGCCTCGGCCTTCACGGCCGCGGGCGCCTCGGCCGACCCGACGAACGGGCCCTTCCCGAGCTTCGCGGCCATAAAGCCCGCCCAGCCCCCGCTCAGCCTCGACGGCAAGCCCCTCATCATCTACGTGGGCTCCAACTGGTGCCCCTACTGCGCAGCCACGCGTTGGCCGCTCGTGGTCGCCCTTGACCGCTTCGGCACCTTCAAGGGCCTCAAGATCACCGAGTCGGGCCTCGGTGCCGGTAGCACCTCGGAGGTCTATCCGAAGACGAACACGCTCAGCTTCTACGGGTCCACCTACACGAGCCCGTACATATCTTTCAAGGCGACCGAGCAGTGCAGCGACATCATCCCGACGACGAGCTCGGCGGCGGTCCAGAACTGCAACGGCTACAAGCCGTTGGAACCCTTGACCGGGACCGCTGCGAAGGTCTTCTCGAAGTACAACTTCCCGCCCTTCCAGACCTCGACGAACGAGGCCGGAATCCCCTTCCTCGACATGGGCAACAAGTACTCCGAAGACGGGGCGTTCATCAACCCGGCCATCCTCTCGGGCCTCAACTGGCAGCACATAGCCCAGAGCCTCGGGAGCAACCCGGGCGCGCTGCCCGCCCAGCCGATCGTGGTCGGTGCGACGTACTACACGGCCGCCATCTGCAAGCTGACCCATGAAAAGCCCGGTTCTGTCTGCGACATGCCGGTCGTCAAGCAGGCGGCCAAGCTTCTCAAGCTATGACCCGAGTCGAAAGCGAGCCCAGCCCGGCCCTCCTGCGGGGACAGCCGTGGCGGCCTCTCGCCCTCTGCGCGATCTGTCTCGCGGGCATCGGCATCTCGATCTACCTCCTGATCGTCCACTACGAGCCCCAGGCCCTGATCTGCCACAGCGGTGGCGTCGTCAACTGCGAGGCGGTGCTGACGAGCCCGTCCTCGGTCATCTTCGGCGTGCCGGTGCCCTACTTCGGGCTCGCCTACTTCGTGGGCATGGGCGTGATCTGCCTGCCTGCGGTGTGGCGCTCCGAGGCCGCCTGGCTGGCCTGGGGACGCCTGGCGGCCGCCGTCGCCGGCATCGGCATGGTCGTGTACCTGGTCTACCAGGAGGCGCTCGTCCTCCACGAGATCTGCCTGTGGTGCACGGGCGTCCACGTGCTGACGTTCGCGATGTTCATCATCATCATGAGCGGCTGGCAGGAGACAGGCTACGCCGAGGCTCTCTATCTGGACTGACCGGTCCGGGGCGGGCGGACCTGGACGTCGGGCACTCCGGCGCCGTGCCCGACGGCACCCGAGGCTAAGGCCCGCGTGGGCCGGTGCCGATGGAAGGACATGGACGCCATCGCGCCGCTAGGTCCTCTGGCAGGGGGCGTGGTCGTTACCGCGGTCCTCTTCTGCTGGGGCTGGACGCGGGCGGCCCGGTTCCGCTCTGAACGGGGCAGAGCCCCCTGGGCCGTTCCGCCGGCGGTCTGGGGGGTGATCCACGTCGTGCTGCTGCCCATCGGATGGGTCCTCTACTTCGCGGCGGTGCGCACGACACCGGTCGTGGACCTCTCTCTCGCCTACCGCGAAGACAGCGTCATCGCCGACACGGCCGAAGAGCGCGAGAGGCTGAGGCGGATCGCGAGCGAGCTGCCGCTGCTGCGAGCACCGGAGCCGGCCAGCCGAGGGTGGCACCCGGACCCCGTCCGGCAGAGGAGGTTCCGCTTCTACGACGGCAGGCGCTGGACGCGGGAGGTGTCCGACGACCCCGCACGGCTCGTGGCCGCCGCCGGCGGCGACACCGGGGCCGATCTCAAGCGGCGGCTCCAGGCGCTGCCCCGGCCCCGGGAGCCCGAGGCGTCCTGGCACCTCGACCCGCTCGGCACCTACCACTACCGTTACTACGACGGGCAGGAGTGGACCGAGGAGGTCCGCCGGGCGCGCCAGGTCTAGGGCTCCGGGGGGAGGGCTCGAACCTCCAACATCCGGCTCCAAAGGCCGACGTTCTGCCGATTGAACTACCCCGGAAGGAATCCTGCGCCTGCATTTTTACAACAGTGGCCGCCTGCGACCCACCGCGCGGGCCTGGCCGCGGCCCTCGGCGCCGCACCGCGCCCGGGCGCTGTCGCACCGCCGATGGGCAAGTCTTGCCCAAGTTGGGCTAGCGTTCCGCCAGCCATGGGATCACTGATCAAAAAGCGCCGCAAGCGGATGCGCAAGAAGAAGCACAAGAAGATGTTGAAGCGCACTCGCTGGCAGCGACGCGCCGCCGGCAAGTAGCAAACCTCCCCGACAGCCGGCCAGGCCCTCGCAGTCCCCGTTTCGTCGCTGGTCGTCGTATCGTCGCGGGCCGGGTGCGGTCACTGCCTCGGCACGCTGTCCGCGGCCAGCACGAGGGCCGTCGCGTGCTCTGACCGCACGGCCTCGGAGATCTCGGCCACGAGCGCCGGCGCCGCCCCCCGGGCAGGCTCGAGGTACCAGGTGCCGCCGCTCCCGGCCAGGCATGGCCGCCGGCCCGCCACCGTCGAGATGAGATCGCGCCACCAAGAAAGGCGCGGCTCGACAGCCAGGGCGGCTTCCTCGAGGTCGTTCCCGTACTCCCCGCGGGGACCGCCGAGGGCGTCCCATGCCCGGTAGACCGCGGGAGTCGACACGCTGAGCCCAGGCGTCACCAGCACGACGGTGAAGGCCTCGTGGTCGAGGGGCTCGACCTCGTCGCCTATCCCTTTGACGCGTGCTCTCCCGCCGAGCACGCAAAAGGGCACGTCCGCGCCCAGTCCGACGGCCGTCGCCGGGTCGAGCGCACCCGCCCAGCGGAGCACGGCCGCCGCGTCCGACGAGCCGCCGCCGAGGCCCGCGCCCCCGGGGATGCGTTTGCGCAGCCTCACACGGGCCCGCCGGCCGGCTGCGGCGAGGGCACGCACGACCAGGTTCTCCTGACCTTCTGGCGCCGCCGCGGGCGCTGGCCGGCCGTCCGCCTCTCCCGCTCGGGCCGCCGAGACCCCGGGCCCGCCGCTGATCCAGGCCACCTCGTCGACGACCTCGAGCCCCTCGGCCCCCTCCTCGATCTCGAGCTCGTCCGCGAGATCGAGGCTCGTCATCTCCGTCTCGAGCAGGTGGTAGCCGTCACCGCGGATGCCGACGATCCGCAGCGAGCGCGTCAGCTTGGCTGGGGCGAGGACGTGAGCGACCGGCGGCATGCGACCAGCTTGCCCCACTTCTCCACGTCGAGCTCCTCGGCCCTCGAGCGCCCGTCGATCCCGGCGGCCTCGAACATCGAATCGTCGACGAGCCCGGCCAGGGAGCGACGGAGCATCTTGCGTCGCCCGCCGTAGCCGGCCCTCAAGAGCAGGTCGATCTCCTCGTAGCTCGCCACGCCAGGATGGACGAGGGGCGCCGCGCGGCGCTCGATCTCCACCAGCACGGACTCGACGCTGGGACGGGGCAGGAAGACCGCGGCGGGCACGCGTCCGATCAGGGCCGCGGTGGCGAAGTACGCCACCCGCACCGAGACCGCCCCGAAGCCCTTCTCCCCCGGTGCCGCGACGAGCCGCTCGCCCGCCTCGCGCTGGACCATCACGACCATGCGCCCTATGGCGGGAACGTCCCGGAGAAGGTCGAGCACGAGCGGCGTCGCCACGTTGTAGGGCAGGTTGGCGACGAGCACCCAACAGGCACCCGAGGCCAGCGTCGCCGGCCAGTCGCAGGTCATGGCGTCGGCCTCGACGACGGTGACCCCGAGCGGCTCGACCATCTCGCGGAGCACCGGGACGATGCCCCTGTCGACCTCCACCGCTGTCACCTCGGCCCCTGTGGCGGCGAGTGCCACGGTGAGGGACCCGAGACCGGCGCCGATCTCGACGACCTTGTCTCCTGGCCCGACCCGCGCCAGGCGGGCGACGCGCTCGGTCGTGTTCGGGTCGACGACGAAGTGCTGGCCGAGGACTTTGGAGGGGCGGAGGCCGTGCTGGCTCAAGAGGCGGGCGATCTCGGCGCGGCCGGGCGGCCGCCGGGACGAGAACGCGGGGTCGCCGCTCGAGGACTCGGCGATCTCAGCCTCCGAGCCCGAATGCCTTGTCGGCGTTCATCCAGGTGACCGCGGCGAGCACTTCCGGCTCGAAGGCCTTCAGCTCCGCGATGGCGTTGCCCACGAGGGTGACGTTGCTCGGGCTGTTGCGGCGCCCGCGATGGGGTACGGGGGTGAGGAAGGGCGAGTCCGTCTCGATGAGCAGGCTGTCGAGCGGGCAGTGGACGACCACCTGCCGCAGCTCCTCCGCGTTCGCGAACGTCACGATACCGCTGAAGGACAGGAACGCCCCTATCCGAAGGCACTGCTTGGCCTCCTGCTCTCCGCCCGTGAAGCAGTGGAAGACGGTCCGGCGCGGCACGCCCTCTTGCTCGAGGACGGCGAAGGTCTCCTCCCATGCCTCCCGCGTGTGGATGACGAGAGCCAGGTTGTGCAGGTTCGCCGTGGCGACCTGGGCGGCGAAGACGTCGCGCTGGACGGCGCGGGGCGAGCTGTCGTAGTGGAAGTCGAGCCCGCACTCGCCGATGGCGACGACGCGCGAGCGGCGAAAACCCTCAGGCGTCGCCAGCTCGGCGAGGAGCTCGAGCACCGAGTCCAGCCCTGCCTTGGCATCATGGGGGTGCAGGCCCACCGTCGCCCAGATCTCGGCGCCCCGGCTCAAAGGGGAGGACCCGCCGGCGGACGGGCCCGAGGAGCGGCTTGCCGACAGCTCGTCAGCCAGCGCCACGGCGCGACGCGACGAGGCGTCGTCGGTGCCGACACATATCATCCGCCCGACTCTGGCCCTGCGCGCCTGCGCCACGGTCTCGGCGGGATCGGGGTCGTCCTGCAGGTGGCAGTGGCTGTCGGTCCAGATGGCAGCCGGCAGCGACGCCTCGCCGGACGCCGGGGGCTGGCCCGCCTGTCCGGGTGCCGAGCCGCCGGTCGTCTCGCTTCCTCTGGCCTGGGAGCCGCGGCCCGTGCCGCGGCGCCGCAACCAGGAGCCCTTGTTCTGCGGGTTCAGGTCTCCGGACTCGTCCACGTCTCCTCTTTCCTTCAGCTGTCGGCGCTGCGTCGCGGGAAGAGCGGCGCACCCTTTGTCACGGGGAGCCCGCCCGGGTATCGGCCCCACTCGAGGCTGCCGTTCGCGGCCGCCGTTCCCGGTGCGTCCGGCCGGCCGGAAAGACCGATCCGGTGCCACAGCTCGGTCGCCACCGACGGCATCACGGGTGAGACGAGCACCGCCACGATGCGGAGCGCCTCGAGGGCATCCCCCAGCACGTCGCGGACCGCCTGGCCCGGCTCCAGCTTCCACGGCTCGGCGGCCTCGAGCTCGCCGTTCGCCGCCCGGACGAGGCGCCACGTCGCCTCGAGGGCGTCGTGACCGGCAAAGCGCCCCCAAGCCTCGCGCCAGGCGGACACCGCCTCTGTGGCGACCTCGCTCAGGCGCACACCGGGCGCGGCCGGGCGCGGGCTCGGGCCGGTCCCGTCGCACTTGCCCGCCACCACCGCTGCGACCCTCGCCAGAAGATTGCCCAGGTTGTTGGCGAGGTCCGAGTTGTACCTGGAGATGAGCCCTTCGTAGGTGAAGTCCCCGTCCGAGCCGAGCACGACGTCGCGGACCAGGTGGTAGCGGAGGGCATCGACGCCGATGTCTTCGGCGAGCTCGACCGGGTCGATCTGGTTCAGCCGGGTCTTGGACATCTTCTCCCCGCCGACGAGCAGCCACCCGTGGACGATGTAGCGGGCCGGGGGGTCGATGCCGGCGGCCATGCACATCGCCGGCCACCAGACGCAGTGGAAGCGGATGATGTCCTTGCCGAGCAGATGGTGCACGGCCGGCCACCAGGTCGCGAACCGCCCTGCGTCCTCGCCGTAGCCGATGGCGGTGATGTAGTTGATCAAGGCGTCGTACCAGACGTACACGACGTGCTCGTCGTCCCAGGGCACGGGTATGCCCCAGTCGATCGAAGTCCTCGTGATCGAGATGTCCTGCAGGCCGCCCTTTATGATCCCGAGCGCCTCGTTGCGCCGGGACTCGGGGAAGATCGCCTCGGGGTGCTCCCCGTACCACTTGAGGAGGGGCTCTTCGAAGCGGGAGAGCTCGAAGAACCAGTTCTCCTCGGTGAGCCACTCCACCGGGCGCTCGTGCACCGGGCACAGCTGGCCCGCGAGCAGGTCGCTCTCGGGGTAGTAGGCCTCGCACGACACGCAGTACCAGCCTTCGTAGAGGCCTTTGTGCATGTAGCCGTTGTCGTAGATCGCCTGCATGAACCGCTGCACGCTCGCGACGTGACGGGGCTCGGTCGTGCGGATGAAGTCGTCGTTGCTGACCCCGAGGGCGGCCCAGGAGTCGACGTAGCGCCGGCTCACCCGGTCTACCCAGTCCTGCGGGGAGACGCCCTGCTCCTGAGCGGCGCGGGCCATCTTCAGGCCGTGCTCGTCGGTGCCGGTGAGCAGCCAGGTGTCGTCGCCGACCAGCCGGTGCCAGCGCGCGAGGGCGTCGGCGTTGACCGTCGAGTACGCCGTTCCGAGATGGGGGGCGTCGTTGACGTAGTAGATGGGGGTGGTCAGGAAGAAGCGGCCTTGCACTGCCTCCAAGTTACCGGTCGCCGTGGTTGAGCGAGGACTCGTAGACATAGCGCCTCGAGATGCCGAGGCCGGCGGCGACCTCGTTCGCGGCCTGGCGGCGGCTCGTCCCAGCCGACATCCGCTTCTCGACCGCGGCGCGGACCTCCTGTTCGCTCGGGAGTACCTGCCCGCCGGGGCGGGCGCCGGCGACGACGAGCACGTGCTCGCCGCGCGGCGCGACCTCGAGGCTCCGCTCGCAAGCCCCGGCCAAGGTCCCGCGCCACGTCTCCTCGAAGCGCTTCGTGAGCTCGCGGCACACCGCGACCTCGCGGTCGGCCCCGCACGCCCCGGCGAGGTCCGCCAGCGTGGAACCGACCCGCGAAGGTGCCTCGTAGATGACGCTCGGGTGCAACGCCGCGGCGATCTCGGCGAGGCGCCCGGCGCGCTGCGGCCCCCTTCTCGGCAGGAAGCCCTCGAAACGCCAGCGTGCGGTACCGAGGCCCGCCACCACGAGGGCGCTCACGGCTGCCGACGGCCCGGGCACGGTCGTTACCCTGTGGCCGGCCTCGATGGCCGCCGAGATCAAGAGCGCGCCCGGGTCGGAGATGGCGGGCGTGCCCGCGTCGGACACGAGGGCGACCTTGGCGCCCCGACCGAGGATCTCGAGCACCTCCGGGACCCGCTCGCTCTCGTTGTGCGCGTGCACCGACAAAAGACGCGCCGCCCTCAGGCCGAGCCGCGCCAGCAGCTGGCCCGTGTGACGGGTGTCCTCGCAGCACAAGACGTCGGCCTCTTGGATACAGGCCGCAGCCCTCGGGGAGAGGTCTCCTATGTTGCCGATCGGGGTGGCGACGATGCTCAGCTCGCCCGCGACCCGAGGCTTTTCCGCTTCGCCACCGGTGCCGGTCGTCCCCCCGCCCGGGCCACGGGCCACCCGGGACCCGCGGCCCGAGGGCCGGGTCGTCACCCCTTGATCTCCAGGCGGTCGCCCGGAGCGAGCCCCCACCGCGCGAAGGCACCTGCCTCGGCCTCGAGCACCGAGCGGGTGCCGCGCCGCGGGAGGGCGATCCTTTGGGGTTTCAGGGTGACCGTCGCGACCACGCGGAGGTCGTCGGCCAGGAAGGCGACGTCGATGGCGAAGCGCATCCCGATCGTGTGCACAGAGCGGGTGCCGCGGAGCAGCATGGCGCCGTCGTAGCCCTTCTTGCCCAGCAGGCCGCGCGACTTGGCCACGACCGACGAGGCGACATCGAGGCTGGCGAGCACCTCGCCGTCACGCAACAGCCATGCCATTTGCCCATCCCCGTCGCAGCCCAGGTCCTCTTTGTCGCAAGGCTACCGAACGCCCGGGTCGACGTGGCAGAAAAGTGCCAGCGTAGAAGCCACTACACTGTCCCGTTTGTGTCCAAACGAACTGTGAAGCGCAAGCTGCGCAAGAAGAAGAAGGCCAACCACGGCAAGAAGCCGAACTGCGGCCGCTGAGGGTCACCGCTTCCAGTTCGCTCCGAGCCGGCCGAGCAGGGCCGAGAGCACGCTCGGCTTGTCCGAGATGATCCCGTCCACGCCGAGCCCGACGAGCTCTTCCATCTCCTCGGGGTCGTCGATGGTCCATACGTGGACGGCCAGCCCGCACGAGTGCGCCGCGTCGACGAACCTCCGGTCCACGACCGTGAGGGGACCGAGGCGCGAGGGCGGCTGGAGCGCGACGTAGCGCCCGATGTCGTCCTGGGGGGGCTCACCGGCCTGCACCCTGCGGTAGAACTCCGTCGTCGCCTCCGTCCCCGCCGCGATGCCCACCTCGGGCGCCCACTTCGCGAACTCGGCCGTGGCCGAGTCGGAGAACGACGCCACGATCACGTCGTCGGTGCGGCCGTGCTCTGCAAGCTCGCGCGCCAGGGCCTTCTCATAACCCGGCACCTCCGGGGCGGTCCGCTTGATGTCGAGGTTCAAGACGACGCCCGGAAAGCCCTCCAGCACCTCCGCCAGCGTCGCGACGCCGAGGTCGCGGTCGGCCGGCGCCCGGCCCCGCAGCACGTAGTCGCCGTCCGCGTGCCCCCTGACGGCGTCCTCGCCCGGACAGAACCAATAGGCGTTGTCGAGCTCACGCAGGTCTTTGAGGTCGACCTCGGCGATCTTGCCGGTGGCGTTGGTGGTGCGGTCGAGCGTCGGGTCATGGCAGACAACCACGTGGCCGTCACGGGTGGCATGGACGTCGAGCTCGATCCCGGTGGCGCCATGCTCGAGCGCCTGGCCGATGGCGCGAAGGGTGCTGGACGGGGCCTCTTTCGCCCCGCCCTGGTGGGCATAGGCGATCACCCGCCGCTCGAGCCAGGCGTTGTCGGCCACGAATGCTGTCTACCAGCTGAGTAGGCCTGCCGCCCGGCTGACGGGTAGCCTCGGGCTGGCCATGATCGATCACATCCTCTTCGACGTGATCGCCGCCCTCCGCGAGGCCTTCGAGGGCGCGCTCTTGGAGCAGCAGGCCGTCGAGGAGCGGTTCCAGATCGACGTCTTCCTCGGGGACGTCGCCTTCGAGACCTCCTACAGCCTGCCGGGGGAGGACAGCCCACCGCGGGTGAGGGCGGACCTGAGCCTCGACTGGCCGACGTGGAGCCAGAGCGCCTACCGGTCGTGGTCCATCGGCGAGCCTCCCGCGGAACCGCCGGAGCTCATCGTCGAGATCGCCCTTCGTGTACAGCGCCTTGCCGGCGTGCCCGACCCGGCCCTCGTGCTCGCCGCGCTCGCGGGTGAGCCGCCGGAGTTAGGGTCCGAGCGCCTCGAGCAGTCCGGTCCGATGATCGAGCAGCTCTACGAGCAGGCTTCCGCCACCCCCGCCTGCGCCATCGAGGTCGCCTACCAGGGCAGCATCCGGCTCGAGGAGCCGCTCTTGGACGATCCGACCAAGCTCGACGGCCAGGTCGCCGCTCTGGCGCGTTGGGTCGCCTCCGCACTCGTACGGCTCGCGGACCTCGACTTGGCGTTCCTGCCACCGGACGAGGACAACGACCGGGTCTGAACGCCCCGGCTAGAAGGGCCTCACGAGCCCTCTCCCAGCCGCCAGCGCCTTCAGCGAGACGTTCGGCTGAGCCCCGAGGTGCGAGACGATCTCGGCCGCCGCCAGAGCCCCGAGGCGGCCCGCCACCTCGAGGGTGGCACCATGCACGACGCCATGGAGGACGCCGGCCGCGAAGAGGTCGCCGGCTCCGGTCGTGTCGTCGACGGGGCCCACCGACCACGCCTCGACGCGGGCCCGGCGGGTACCGTCCATCAGCACGGCGCCTTTTGCGCCGAGGGTCACCGCGGCCACCAGGCCCGGTCGCTGCAGTGCGTCCAGCGCCCCCGGCAGGTCGGCGGCTCCCGTGAAGCGCCTCGCCTCCTCCTCGTTCGCGAAGAGCAGGTCGACTCTGCCGAGGAGCTCGGCCAGGGCTTCGGAGTGGCGTTCGACGAGAAACGGATCCGACAGGCTCAAGGCGACGAGCACGCCCGAGGACCGCGCCTGGTCGATGGCGAGCTCCACGGCCTCGAGCGTCCCGGGCGAGTCGAGCACGTAGCCCTCGACGTACACGGCCGCCGCCGAGGCGATCTCGGCCCGTTCGACGGCATCACAGCCGATGACGACGCCGGCGCCGAGATGCGTCGCCATCGTGCGCCCCGAGTCCGCCGTGACCATCACGAGGCACTGTCCGGTGGGCGGGCCGGAGTCGATGTGGCCAAGCACGCAGCGCACGCCGACGGCGCACAGGTCGCGCTCGTAGCCCTCACCGAGGGGGTCGTCGGCGACCGAGCCCACAAAGGTGGGACTGTCGCCCAGCGACGCGAGCCCCGCCGCCGTATTGGCAGCCGATCCCCCGGCAACCTGCACCCAGCCGGTGACGAGCTCGAGGATCCTCGCGATCTTGGGTGCGTCCACGAGTGTCATCGATTCGGGCTCTACGCCCGAGGCGAGGACCGTGGCCGCGTCCACGTGTGCGAGCCGGTCGACGATGGCGTGGCCGATGCAGACCACCTCGGTGCGCCTCCCGCCGGGCGGGTTGCCGGGGACGCTCGAGGCGAGTCGGGTCGATGCGGGCTCAGGCACGAGACCCGACCGTAGCGGGTGCAAATGCCCGGGCGAGTAATCTTGGAGGTTCGTGACCCCCAGAGCAGACGATTCTGACTTCCGCCTTCCGCGCGATGTCGTGCCCACCCGCTACGAGCTCCACATCGCCCCCGACCTCGCCGCCGCGAACTTCGTCGGTCACGAGAGGATCGAGCTCGAGATCGCCGCGCCCACGAACACCATCGTCTGCAACGCGGCCGAGCTTTCGATCGCCAACGCCAAGCTGAGCTGGCCGGGCGGCTCGCCCGGTCCGATGGACCTCGAGATCTCCTTCGACGAGAACCTCGAGCGGGTCAGCTTCAGCGCCGCCCGCCAGATACTTCCCGGCCCGTGCGTGCTCGAGTGCGACTTCGAAGGCGTGCTGAACGACAAGCTCCGCGGCTTTTACCGCAGCTCGTTCCGCGACGCGTTGGGCAAGGAACAGGTCCTCGCGGTGACCCAGTTCGAGTCGACGGACGCGAGACGGGCGTTCCCCTGCTGGGACGAACCGGACAGAAAAGCGGTGTTCTCGGTCGTGCTCGACGTCGACGCCGAGCTGCTGGCGATCTCGAACGCGGCGGAGAAGTCCTCGACGGCGCTCCCGGGACGAAAGCGCCGGGTCGCGTTCGCCGACACGATCCCGATGTCGACCTACCTCGTCGCCTTCGTCGTCGGTCCGCTGGTCGCCACCGACCCGGTCGAGGTCGACGGCATCGACCTCCGTGTCGTGCACATGGCCGGCCAAGAGGGCCTGACGTCTTTCGCCATCGAGGCCGCGCGACACGCCCTGCGGTACTTCGCCGCGTACTTCGAACAGCCTTACCCGGGTGACGAGCTCGACCTCGTCGCCATCCCCGACTTCGCCTTCGGGGCGATGGAGAACCTCGGCTGCATCACCTTCCGCGAGGTCGAGCTCTTGACCGACCCCGCCCGCTCGGCTCGCCACGAGCTCCAGAACATCGCCTCGGTCATCGGCCACGAGCTCGCCCACATGTGGTTCGGCGACCTCGTGACGATGAGCTGGTGGAACGGGGTCTGGTTGAACGAGTCGTTCGCCACCTACATGGCCCTTTGCAGCCTGGACGACTTCAAGCCCGAGTACGAGTGCTGGGTCTCGTTCAGCCGCGACCGGGAGATGGCGCTCGCCATAGACGGGCTCCACTCGACGCGTCCCATCGAGTTCCCCGTCAGTACCCCAGGTGAGGTGGAGTCGATGTTCGACCCCCTCACATACGAGAAGGGCGCCAGCCTGCTGCGGATGCTCGAGCAGTATCTCGGCACGGACAGCTTCCGTGACGGCGTCCGCCGCTACCTGCGCACCCACCGCTACGGCAACACCGAGACGACGGACCTGTGGGACGCCATCGAGTCCTCCGCCGGGGGCAAGCCCATCCGGGCGCTCATGGACTCCTGGATCAGCCAGGGCGGCCATCCCCTCGTGACCGCCCGCGCCCGCGGGCACGAGGTCTTGATCGAACAAGCGCCTTTCTCCTACCTGCCCGAGAACGAACGGCCGGTCGGTTCGCCCCCTAGCGCCATCGGCTCAGGCTGGCTGGTCCCCGTGTCGCTCGAACGCAGGCCTTCGGACGGTGAGACGGCCGGCGTCGGCCCCCGCTACGAGCTGCTGCGCGACGAGCCCCTCCGCGTGCCGGCGGGCAACGGCATGCTCGTCGTCAACGTGGGCGGCAGCGGCGTCTACAGGTTGCGCTACGACAACGGGCTCCTCGCCGACGTCCTCACGGGCTTCGACCGTCTCGAGCCGCTCGAGCGCTTCAAGCTCGTGGCCGACACATGGGCCTGCGCGCTGGCGGGCACGGCCCCCCTCGAACAGTTCCTCTCCCTCGTCCGGCGCCTCGAAGGCGAGACGGACCCGAGCGTATGGGGGATGGTCGCGGGCGCGCTGGGCCTGCTGGACTTCGCGGTCGCCGATGCCGACCGCGGCGCCCTGCAGGACTTCGTCCAGTCCCTGCTCGGGCCCGAGCTCGAGCGCATCGGGTGGGACCCGCGTCCCGACGACGACAACGACGCCCCCCGCCGGCGCTCGATCCTCATCGGTGCCCTCGGCACGACCGGTGGCGACCCGGTCGTGCGGGCCTTGAGCCGGGACAGGTTCGCCGCCCTCGCCGCGCAGAGCGCGCTGGACGTCGACATCGCGTCGGCGGTGCTCCACGTCGTGGCGACCACGGCAGGGCCGGCCGAGTACGAGTCGCTGCTGTCAGGTTTCCGCTCCCCGGCCGACCCGCTCGAGGAGCAGCGCTACCTCGACTCGCTCAGCTATGTCCAAGATGCCGGGCTGGCGGCCCGGACCTGCGAGCTGTGCCTGGGCGAGATCCGGACCCAGGACGCTCCCTATCTCCTGCGCAAGCTCCTCGTCAACCGGGCCGTCGGCCCGGGGGTGTGGGAATTCGTCGCCGGCCACTGGGCCGATCTCCTGCATCTCTACCCTGCCAACTCCATCCCCCGCATGATCGAGGTCTCGCGCCTTTGCCGGCTGGACCCCGACGGCACTCCAAGGCTCGCCCGCGACGTCGGCGCCTTCCTGGCCGAGCACCGCCTCGGCGGACAGCAGCGACCGGTTGACCAGAGCCTCGAGCGCCTGGCGGTCAACGTCCGCTTCGTGCGGCAGCAACGCCCGTATCTGCGGGCCCTGCTTCTCAAGGCGTGAGCCTCGAAGGCGCCCGTGAACCTTGCCGTCGCGGCGACGACGTTCGCTCTCGTCATCCCGGCGGAGCTGCCTGACAAGACGTTCATCTCGTGCCTGGTCCTCTCGTCGCGCCACCGCCCCCTGCCGGTCTGGGTGGGCGCCGTGTCGGCTCTCGTCCTGCAGGCGGGCCTGGCCGTGGTGGCAGGCGGCCTGCTCACCCTCCTGCCGAAGGTGGCGGTGCGCTCGGTCGTGGCGGCGCTGTTCGTCGGGGGGGCGGTCTACCTGCTGGCGACGAGCGAGCGCGCCGCACAGGAGCGGGGCGAGATGCTCGCCTCCGGGGAGGACAAGGCCCTGGCCGGCGCAAGTCCCAGCTTCTGGCGCGTCACCGCCATCACCTTCGGAGTCGTGGCCCTGGCCGAGTTCGGGGACATCACCCAAGTCCTGATAGCGAACCTGGCCGCGCACTACCGGGACGGGGCGGCGGTCTTCTCGGGCGCGGCGGCCGCCTTCGCCCTGGTGTCGGTCTGCGGCGTCCTGGCCGGCCGCACGATCACCCGCTTCGTGCCCCTGGCCGTCGTAAGGAGGGTCTCGGGCGTCGCCCTGTTGGGCTTCGGTGCGTACTCGATCGTCGGCATCGCCACCGGGTGACGTGGCCGTTGCGGCGCCGGGAGGACCGTTGAGCCCCGCCACGAGGTCCGAGCGCCTGCTGGCGGCGGCGAGGGCCACGAAAGGGTTCATGCCCGACGACGAGGGCCTCGCGCTCGCGGCTGTCGCCGAGCGCGCCACGGCCGCCGGCTTCGCCTCGATCGTCGAGATCGGCGCCTGGTGCGGCCGGTCGACTCTCTACCTGGCCTCGGGCGTCGCCCGCGCTCTCGAGAGGGGCGCCGGGCCTGCGCTCATCTTCAGCGTCGACCACCACCGCGGCTCGGAGGAGAACCAGGCCGGCTGGGAGCACCACGACGCCAGCCTCGTCGACCCCGGCACGGGCCGGATCGACACGCTGCCCTTTTGGAGAAGAGCGGTCGAGCTCGCCGGCGCCGAGGACCTGGCCGTCGCGGTGGTCGGTGACTCGCCCGAGGTGGCGGCGCGATTGCGGCTCGACGCCGGTCTCGTGTTCATCGACGGCGGCCATGGCGAGGCACCCGCGCTGGCGGACTACCTCGGCTGGGCCCCGCATGTCGCCGAAGGCGGCTGGCTCTTGATCCACGACGTCTTCGAGGACCCGGCCGACGGGGGCCGCCCGCCGTTCGAGATCTACGCGCGGGCGCTCGCCTCGGGGGAGTTCGCCCAGGTGCCGGAGGCGGGCAGGGGAAGCCTCCGCGTGCTCAAACGCGTGACGGCGGCGGCCGGGTCGAGCTCCAGGCCCCGGGGCAGCGACCGGCCGGCGAAAAGCTGAGCAGCCGGACCGAGTCCGGCCAGGGCGTCCTCGGCCAGCACGACGGCGGCGGCGCTGTAGCTCGAGCACTCCCCGCTCGGGAACGTGGAACGCTGCGGGTAGACGATCCCGGTCAGGTAGGACCCGTCCGGGCGGCGGTGCTGACCGGTCCACTCCAGCAGGCGCGCAGCCAGGTCTGCACGGCCGATCGACTGCAGCGCCAGGGCGCACTCGGCCGTCTCGGCGGCCGTCACCCATGGCTTGTCCGAGACGCAGCGGACCCCGCAGCCCTCGATCACGAACTCGTCCCAACGCTCCTCGAGGCGCTCTTGCGCCTCAGCCGGGTCGAGCGCGCCCACGAGAACCGGGTAGTACCAGTCCATGGCGAAGCGGTCCTTGCGGGCCAGGCCGTCGGACCCGCGGGTTATGGCCTGGCGGAGCCGGCCGGCGGCAAGCTCCCAGTCGGGCCGCTCGAGACCGAGCTCGAGGGCACAGGCGATGGCGCAACGCAGGCTGAGGTAGGCCGAGGACGACCCGGACAGCAGGCCGTAGCGGCCCGGCGTCCCGTCGGGGTCGACCGACCAGACGAGCTCGCCGCCGGGACGCTGCCAGGCGAGGGCGAAGCCGATGGCCCGCTCGACCGTCTCCCAGAGACCCTCCAGGTGACCGGCATCGCCGGTCGAGAGAAAGTGGTGCCACACCCCGGTCGCCACGTAGGCGCTGACGTTGGTGTCGAGCCGCGGCTCTTCGACCTGGCCGTCCGCGAGGTAGTAGGTGTGCCAGGCCCCGTCGGGGCGCTGGGTCGCCATCAGCCACTCGAAAGCGCGCTCGGCCTCGGCGACGGCCCCGCCGACGGTGAGCGCCATGGCGGCCTCGACGTGGTTCCACGGGTCACCGTGGCCACCGCTGAACCAGGGGATCATGCCGTTTCGCAGCTGGACGGCCCGGATCGACTCGACCGTCTCCGCGATGCCCCCCGCGCCCATGCGAGGAGGGGTCATCATCTCGCGAGGTGCCGCAAATAGGCGACGAGGCTCTTGCCCAGCACCGGGTTGAGGATCCTCTCGGGAACGCGGGTGAAAGGGGTGGCGGCGGTGATGTCCCAGACGAGGAGCCCGTGGTAGGCGCGCACTGCGGCGCAGTGTTCGTTTTCGACCCCGACCAGGCAGCGCAGCCACCAGTACGGGCTGTGCAGGGCGTGGGCGTGATGCGTGGCCACGAGCTCCATGCCTGCTGCCTCGAAACGCTCTTTCAGCTGGCGGCGGCGGTAGATCCGCACGTGGCCCCCGTCCACGTTGTGGTAGCGCTCGGACAGCGCCCAGTTGACCATCTCGGGCCCGTAACGCGGCACGCTGACGGCGAGGAGGCCGCCGGGGCGAAGCACCCTGGCCAGCTCCGCCATCGCCCCGGCGTCGTCCGGCAGGTGCTCGAGCACCTCGGCGCAGATGACCTTGTCGAACACCCCGTCGGGAAACGGCAGCTTCAGCGCGTCACCTCTCACGCCCGCGCCCGCTCCGCCCGGCGGAACCTCCCCGGCCTCGGCCATCGCCGCCATGAGGCCGCAGACTCCCTTGAGCTCGAGGGGATCGGCGTCGAGGGCGACGACCACCGCCCCCCGGCGCAGGCATTCGAAGGCATGCCGCCCCGCGCCGCAACCGAGGTCGAGGACCCGATCGGCCGGCCGCAGCCCGAGACGGCCGAAGTCGACAGTCAGCACGCCAAGAGCTCGTAGTACTGCTCGGCTGTGGCACGAGCCGTCACGGGCCAGGTGAAGCGCTCCGCCACGCGCCGGCGGCCGGCGGCGCCGAGGCGCAGGCGGAGCGACTCGTCGCCGAGGAGCCTCGACACGGCCCGGGCGAGGGCATCCGGATCGCCGGGCGCGACGAGCAGGGCCGAGTCACCGCTCGGACCGGCGACCTCGGGCAGGGCGCCCCCCGTCGTCGCGACGAGCGGGACGCCACACGCCATCGCCTCG
>Ga0181519_10000778_pt1 | contig 28374 bp, 15 predicted proteins | sample PEATcosm2014_Bin_26_FD_121102 | JGI IMG/M metagenome (GOLD analysis project Ga0181519, IMG submission 121102) | Peatland microbial communities from MTU Mesocosm Facility, Houghton, MI, USA - PEATcosm2014_Bin02_10_metaG | ecosystem: Environmental > Terrestrial > Soil > Wetlands > Peat | place...
GCAGTGGCTTGAGTTGCTGAGCGGCACGCCGGCCGGGGATGCGAGGATCGTTTCCTTCGAGGCCTTTGCCAACGAGCTGACCGGGTACCTGGTCGATGCCGAGGCCAGGGAAGCGACGGCCGGCCCCCGACCGCGGGTCATCTTCTTCGTGCCGCAGGCTGCGGCCGAGTCGATGCTCGATTATCTGGCCAGCGACGCAGATGCGGCGCTCGGCGCGAGCGGCATCCCGGTGTTCCCGCTGCTCACCCGGAATTTCAGGGCACCCTGCCTGCGTCTGCCGGACGGCGAGCTCGTGTTCCAGGTCAGGATCTATCGGCTGGCGAGTGCCGAAGGCGCGGAGGATCACCTGCGGATGCTGAGAATCAACGTCGACCAGGTGATCCCCCGCGTACTCCGGGATGGCGGCACGTTCTACCTGCCGCATACGCCGATTCTGAGCAGCGGGCAGTGGGAGCAGCACTTTGGCCCGACGGTGTTCGCGCAACTGAAGGCTGCGAAGAAGCGCTACGACCCGAACGGTGTGCTGAACCCCGGCGCAGGAATCTTCCAGCTGTCCTGACCCCGAGGCGACGCCACCGCGGACCCGGGCGCGTCGCTCGACCGGACGGCGCCACTCGCGTCTGCCGCAGGCGGGTCGGGCGCGCATCGAGCGGCGCGGAGCGGGGTCCGCGCCTGCCGCACATCAGCGCGGCGAGGCAACCGCCGAGGGAATTCCCGCGCCGCCGCTCTCGCCGACGTAGACGAGCCGGTAGGTCGGATGCGGACCCGGCGGATCCGGATCGACGGCGCTCGTGCCGGTCATCGGACCCGCGACCGTCCGGTAGCGACCATCGTCACGCGCCACCTCGACGAGGACGCGCACGTGCGGGGGAGGCGCATCGAACGTCAGCGTCGCCCGCGGCGCAGGCGTCGCCGTGTAGGCGACGACCGGCGCCTTCGGCGTCGGCAGGCGCACGGCTGCGACGCGGAGGCGATAGGTGGCGGACTCGGCGCTGCGGTTTCCCTGCGCGTCGAACGCGACGAGCCGGTACCAGTACACCTGGCCCGCGTGCACCCACTCATCGCCGATCGTCCCGGACGCCGCCGCCACGGGCGCGCCGACCACGAGACCCGCATCGGAGGGCGCATCGGCGCGCACCAGTGCAACCCTTGCGGTCTTCGCGGCGGGCTCCGCCGCCGCGAAGCGGATCGTGACGTGGCCGTCCGCGCCCGACGCCGCGAGCACGAGCGGTGCGGCCGGCGGCGTCGAGTCGATCAGGGTCACGTGCACGATCTCGCCGGCCTTCCCGACGCCTTCGTCCGTCCCGACCGCCGTGACGCGATAGTCGAAGCTCCCGCCCTGGCCCGGCCCGATGGCGTCGACGAAGCGCGGTTCCGGATCGAGGCGGCCGTTCAGGCGCGCCCAGCGCGCCGCATTCGCGGCCGCGCGTCGCTCGACGATGTAGCCCGCGACGTTGAGCCCGGCCACCGGCTTCCAGGTCAGGAGCACCTGGCTCGCGCCGGCCTCGGCAGCGAGTCCCTGCGGGGCAGCGAGTGCCGTCGCCGCGAGCGGCTCGGCGCGCACCGGATCTCCCGCGGGTCCCAGCACCCCGTCCCCGGTGACTGCCCGCACGCGGTAGTAGTAGCTCGCGCCCGGCAGTACCTGCCGGTCCTCGAAGCGCGCGAGCTGCGGGGCGAGCCCGTCGGGCGTCAGCATCTCGTACGGCCCCTCGGCCATCTGCGCCCGCTCGACGACGAGGCCGCGGACGCGCGGATTGTCGGTCGCCTTCCACGTCAGGACCACGAATCCCCGCGCGGCGCTCGCGGCCTGTGCGGAGGGCGGTGCGGAGGCCGCGAAGTCGGGCGAGTAGAGCGCAACGCTCGCGGCGACGCTCGGCACGCCGAGCACGTCGACGAGGCGGAGGTCGTAGCTGACGTTCGTCTCGACCGGCGGCGCCCGGTCGACGAAGGGATTCGCATCGCCCGGCTTTCGCAGGGTCAGGAGGCGTGGCCGGCGCGTGATCAGGTCGCGCGCCCCGTCGACGCCTCGCTCGACCGAATAGGCGAAAGCCGGGACGGCGGCAGCATGCGCGCCGGTCTGCCAGCGCAGCGTAATGCCGGCAGGTCCCGCCTCGGCGTGCAACCCGACTGGCGGCGGCGGTCCCGCGTCGGCCTGCACCGTCACCGGGCCGAGGGTGGCCGCGACGTCCCCGCCGGCGCCGAGGAGCACCGCGCGCAGCGAGCGCGGATGGAGCGCCGCGGGAAGCTCGACCGCCGTGCCGACGGCGCGCGCAAACGTCCAGTCCGACGCGACCCTGAGTGCACGGAGCGTGATGCCGGGCGTCGCATCGCCACCGGACGGCGCGTGACTGCCGCGGAACGTCGCGATCGCGGCCTGTGACGCCGCATCGAGCGCGGCGGCAGCCTCCGGATCCGGATCGAGACGTGCGACGAGCACCGCGCCACTCGCGTCCTCGATGCGGATGCCGCCGGCGGGCCAGTGACCGTCGCCGATGACGACCAGCACGCGCACCGCGCCGCCCGGAACCGAGGCCGCGAACAGCCGGTCCGCATCGGCGGCCGCGGCCGTGCGCGCGACGAGGGTCGTCGCGAGGCAGATGCCGCCGAGCAGCCGGGTCGTGAACCGCGTCACCAGCATACGCTGCCACCCACGTTGCCATGCAGCGACGGCAGCACCTCGAGGCCGACGCTGATCTGCCCGGGCGGACAGCTGCCGAGGCCGAAGCTGAAGTTGAGGCTCGGCGGCGGCAGGGACATCGTCATCGACGCCGATGCGTTGGCGCTGAGGCAGAAGCCGTCCGCGCACGCCCCGAGGTCGAAGTTCTCGCCCGCGCTCGCCGCGAACGAGAGCGGCGACGGAGTGATCGAGGCCGCGAGCGACCAGTCGTCGTTGATGTAGGCGCAGGCACCACCGCAGTCGCCGGCCTTGACGTCCATCCTCGCCACGAGGCCGAGGCCGAAGCCGTCCGAGCCGACGTCCGCCCAGGCCTGCCCGTTGAACGCGAACACGTGTCCGCTGACCGGGTTCGGCTGCGTGCCGATGTGGAAGTACCAGCTGCCGCCGCCGATGTGCATGTGGATCGCGTCGTTGATCGCATCGAGCGCGATCTGGTCATCGAGCACCGAGAAGTGCGCGTTCAGCGTGCCGTCGAAATTGCCGCCGCTGTAGCCGAAGTAGCCGTAGATGGGGCTTGTGCCACTCCAAACCGGGTTGAGCAGCCACGCGTGGTAGTCCATGCGTCCACCCGGGTCCTGGCCACCCGGCTTGATGACGAAGTCGCCGAGGAGTCCGAAGGTCGTGTGATCGGGCGAGCCGACCAGCAGCGTCGCATCGAACACGAGCGTGCCGTCGTCCTGCGGCGTCGCCTGGGTGAGGTCGGCGCTCTTGAAGGAGCTGATCGCGACGTTGTAGCCGAGCCCGCCGCCGACCTGGTAGAGGTTGAGCGCGAGCGGCACCAGCACGATCCCGGTCGGCCCGAGGTCGAGGATCGCGCGCCCGAGCCAGTAGTCGTCGCTGCCGACGTAGCCGAGCACGAATTGTCCCGAGACCGGCGGGCCGCCGAACATGCCGAGATCGAGATTGCTGCTGAAGAGCACGCCCGACCCCGATTTCGAGCCGCTGCCACTGCCGACGTAGCTCGGCGTCATGCTGAGGTGCACGGAGGGATTCGCGTCGGGGAAGGGCTTGTCGATCTTGAAGGGCGAAGTCACGGGACCCGTGCCCTGGTAGCTGCCGGTGGACGGCTCGGAGATTCCGTAGCTCACCGAGACGTCGGCGGCCGGCAGCGTCTTCGAGAGGTTGAGCGTCGTGTCGAAGCCGAACGACAGCCGCGAGGGCGAGGCGGCGGCGCCGACCGTGACGTCGACGGACTTGAGATCCACGAGGCTGCCGCCGATGCTGCCCTTCTGGCCGGTGAGCGCGATGTGCCGCGAGGTCGTGCCGTCGGCGAATACCGCGGCGCCGTTCATGCCGTAGTCGAGGCCGTGGAGGACGATGCCGCCCGCGAACTGCCCCTGCTCGGCCTTGAAGGCGAGCGTCGTGTCGCTGCGGACGGCCCAGCCACCGGCATTCTTCACCGAGCCGAAGCTGAGGTTGCTGGCCGTGAGCGTGATCGGCCCCTCGGTCAGCGTCACCGTGGACGGGCTCGTGAGATTCAGGGTGATGCCGCCTTCGCCCACGTTCCGTCCGGCGGTGAGGAGCGTCGTCGCCTGCGGCGAGCTGAAGTCGGCGTTCAGCCACGGCACGTGGACCTTGAGGCCGCTGTAGCCCGCCGTGAATGCGCCCTGCGCGGCGGTTGCCGAGATCCCGCTCCAGCCGATCGTGCCGCGGTCGATGGTCGCCGTCGCACTCGCGAAACTCGCCTGGCCGCAGAAGCCGTAGCTGTCGAGGGCCCAGCCGGTCGCGCCCGCGGCCGGCGGGTTCGGCAGGTTGAAGTTGAAGGCCGTGAGTTTCGCCTGGTTGAGCGCAACGCCCATCCAGCCCTTGCCGCCCGAGCCGACGCAGAGCGGATCCACGCCGCTGCCCTCGCTCGCGCTCAGGTCGAAGGTGACGCTCGCGGCGGACAGGATGAAGCCGCTGTCGTAGACGAGGAGACCCGGCAGTGGCAGCTGGTCGGCATACCAGTCGCCCGTCGGACTCAGCGTCGCGGACACGTTCTTCCAGGGGGGCGGCGCGCTGCCGCTCGTCGCGAGGATGTCGGTGTTCGCGAGCGTCGCGGTCAGGGTCGCCGTCACCTGCTGTCCGGCCGTGCCCGTGATGCGGCCGAGCGACGCGGTGAGGCCCGGCACGTGCATCGCCGCGAGGCTCGGGCTCTCGTCGAAATTCCCGGATGCGACCGTGACGCCATCGCCCTGCATCGTCCAGCCCTGCAGGTGGACGGTGACCGGCTCCGGCTGCGTGCTCGTGCCGGTCGAATCCGCGAACTCTGCCTGCAGCACGCCGGTTCCGCTGTAGTGACCGTTCTGCTGCGTGACCGTCGCCTTGCCGCCGTGCTGGAGCCCGGCGACCGTGAACGTGCCGCCCTTCACCGGGAAGTTGAACGTGCACGGCAGCTTCGGATCCGCCGAGGTCACTTCATAGGCGGTCGGCGTGCTGACGACATCGTTCGGCGGGTCGCCACCCGGCTGCCGCGCTCCGACGACCTCGCCGGCGCCTATCCCGGCACGGAGCCCGATACCCGGCGCACCGGCCGGCGCCTGGTTGACCCACTGGATCGGCGGAAGTCCCGACGGCGTCGCGAGCCTCGGCCCGAGGAGGCCGAGCGGCGGGGCCGACGACAGCGCGCCGTTGCCGCGCGTCACGCCCGTCGACGCGCCGGTCGCGTAGCTCGCGAGTGCACCGAGCACGCGCCCGGTCGGGAAGGCGTCCTCCACCACCTCGGCCGTGACCGAGATCTCGTGCTGGCCGATCGCGGCCTGCGCGAGTGCGAGCGGCGGCGAGTGGAGCCCGCCCCAGCTCCCGACGAGCGGCGCGGCGGGATTCGGCGGCGCGAGCTGCTGCTGGCTGCGGGATGGCGAAGGCCCGATCGCCTCGAGCGAGCTGCCGACCGCGCTGCCATCGACGTACCAGGTGACCTTCGCGGTGCCCTGGCCCTCGAACGAGAGCACCGCACCGCCGACGAGATCGACGTCGCAGGAGCTGAACTGCGGCAGCGACTGCGCGCCGGTCGCGCCCGTGCCTGCGCCTGCGCCTGCGCCTGCAAGCGTGCCGGGCGCGACCCGCACCGGCGCCGCCGCGACGCGGTGGCTCACCGCAGGCGCCGCACCCGCATCCCGCGGTCCGCGATCGATGACGTGATGGACGCCGCCGGTGCCATCGCCCGGAAATCCGCTCACCGCGATGCCCATCAGCTGCAGCGGCCCGTTCGACACGGGATCGGTGCGCGGCTGGATCTCGACCGTCTGGCAGAACGGCATGTACGCGAGATCGGAGGAGCTCGCGCCGCCCTGCTGCAGCTGACCCGCGCGCGTCAGCAGCCGGCCATAGAGTCCGCCGCTGCCTGCCTTGACGCTCATCGGCAGCGCGCCCTGCTGCTGCACCGCCGCGGCCGGCAGCATGAAGACGCGCACGTTGAAGGAGCCAACCTCGGCATATGCGTGGCCGAACGCCGCCGCGTTGCTGGCGCCATTCAAGTCGAAGACCGATGCATTACTCGTCTCGGTATTGCTCGCGAAGCACGGCGAGCCGCCGCAGTACTGGCCGTTCCACTGCACGTCGAGCGGCTCGACGCTGCCGTCGCCCCAGTCGATGAAGACGTTGTTGAGCGACTCCGACTCGAGCGGCTGCTTCGGCTGGTTGGTCACCGACTGCTGCGACTCGAGCGCCCACGGCGCACCGGACAGGTCGAGCGTGCCGCTGAACTGCCACTGGTCGCCGACGTAGTTCGCGGTCTGCACGCGATTGTTCGCCTGCGTCGTGAGGCTCGTGTTCGAGAGCGTCAGCGTCGGGTTCTGCCAGGGCGGCGGAGCGGGCGCCGGCGTGCCGCGCATCCGCGGGTGAACGGGCGGCGCGCTGCACGAAAGTCCGGTCGGCGCGGCGGGCAGGTCGAGGAGCGGATCGCCCGTCTGCGGCTCTTTGATCGGCACGACCTCCGAATGCTCGACCTCGAGCTCCTTGCCGGGGCCGAGTGCCTGCTTCCCGATCAGCATTCCGCCACCGCTGCCCCGGATCGCGGCGGGACTGATGCACGAATCGTAGTAGGTGCGAAGTCCCGCCACCTGCCACGCGAGGTCCCAGCCGACGGCCGGCGCCGGCGTACCGGGACCCGGGTGCTGGTTGACGATCTTGGTCGCGCGGCCGGGGACGCCGTTGGTGAGCTGCGCGATCAGCGCATCGCTCGGTGCGAGGCTGTGTGGCAGCGCGTAGCCGGGCGCAGCCGTGATCGGCTGCGTCGCGACGAGCGTATTGCCGGCGTAGAAGCGCACCTCGAAGCGATCGGCGAGTCCCGGGTTCGCCTCGTGCCAGCTGAGCGTCGTCTGGTCGTTGAGGACGGGTATGTTGTAGGTGCCACCCGTGTCGCTCAGGTAGCCGGTGAAGAGCGGACCGTCGAGCACGATCGTGCCCTGGTGCGCGACCCGCGGCGGCTTGCACTCGGACGGCCGCGGCCCGACGACCTGCCGGGGAGCGACGAGCGAGCGCTGCACGAACACGCTCGCGTCCTGGCGGAGCGACACGAGCGCCGAGGGCACCTCGAGTCCCACCCAGCGTATTCCGGGCTGCGCGCCGCCATCGACGCTCACATCGAGCGTCGCCGCGCTCGGTGACTGGAGCCGAAGACCCCCGGTCGCGACCACACCGGCGCCGAGGTCGACCTTCATCTGCGGCACGAGGTTGATGCCGCGGAGCGACACCGTGTAGCTCTGTCCCGTGAAGAGCCGCGCCGGCGTGATCGCGAGGATCACGGGGAGGTTGCCGCCCTGGAGCGCAACCGGCACCGGCTGCGGCACGACGACGGGCGCAGCCGCGGCGACCGTCAGCGTCGCCTCCGGCGACACGTGAACGTCGCGGCCCGCGACGAGCAGCGTGGGATGGCGCAGCAGCGTCGGCGCCTGCGGTGACACCTGGATGGCGAGCGTCGCCTGTCCCGGGCCCGCGACCGCGACCTGGCCCATTGCGGTGATGCCGGGCCCGAAGCTGAGCGCCATGCCCGCGGTGAACCCGGAGCCGCGGAGCTGCAGCGTCGCCGCCTCGCCCTGCTTCACCTCGCGCGGCGAGAGTTCCTCGAGCTCGACGGGTCCTGCGCTCCCTGGCAGGACGACATCGACGTAGCCCGGGCCCTGGGTCCTGACCGCGGGAAGCGCCGCGAGCGTCGCGTGCGGCACGTAGGTCACGGTCACGAGATGCCGCCCGGCGGGCGTGCCTGGCGTCACGAGTACCGTCGCCTGCGCATGCGCGGGATCCGTGACGCTCGGGGCACGCTCCACCACGATCCCGGGCCCGAAGTCGACCGTCATCGTCGGCTGCAGGTTGGTGCCGGTGAGCGTGAGCGTCGCGCTCTGCCCGGGCGCGAGTGCGTTCGGCGCGACGGAGAGCACGGTCGGCGGGCCGCCGGCGGCAGACGGAGACGTCGGCGCGTTCCGCGAGGGCGCCTGCGCATTCGATCCCTCCGCGGTCGGCAGCTCCCGCGACGTCGCGGCGGAGGGCTCGACCGCCGCGGCGGAGGCGGCCGGGAGTGCGGGCACGAGCAGGCCGCCGACGAGGGCGGCGGCCATGCCCGCGCAAAACCTACGGCGTGCGGATCTCATAAAGAGCGCTCCGTCCGACCACCTGACTCTCGGCGCTGATGGCGACGATGCGCCAGCGATAGGCGTGTCCCGGCTCGAGGTGCGTCTGCGCGAGCACGCTGAGCGCGGCGTCATTGTCGGCGGATGGTACCCACTGGCCGGACAGCGGCGGACGCCCCCCGGCGGCGGCGTCGGCGGCGTAGAACTCGAGCCGGTAGGCAACGGCGCCGGGCGCCGGCTGCCACGCGAAGCGCGTGCCGGCCGCGAGCGTCGCATGCTGCTCGGGGCTCAGGACCGTGATCGGCGGCGCCATCGCGTCGTCGTCCTCGACCGCGTACTGGAGGACGAGGCCCTGGAACGGCACGACCGGCTCGCGCACCCGGAAGCGCACGAGATAGGAACCCGCGAGCTGCGAGGGCAGCGGCGGACTCGTGAGTTCCGTGATGCCGCCGCCCTCGAGGTCGAGCGAGGCCGAGCCGAGCGGCACGAACACCGGCTGGCCGCGCGTCGACGGCGGGCTCGCCACTTCCCACAGGCCATTCAGCGTGCCGCCACCCGAGTACGAGATCTCGGCGATTGCGACCGCGGACTCGCCGGGCCCGAGCACGCGCAGGAGCTCCCGGTCCTCGAAGTGGAGCGCGACGCGCGCGAGCGTGAGCGGTCCGCTCGCGCTGCCGCCGAGCGAGATCTCGACCGACGCGACGGCGGCGTAGGGTGCGACGCCGAAGGTACGCGTGAGGCGCAGCGTACCGACTCCGAGGTGGAGCGCCGCCGCGATGGTCGCGGGTGCCAGCGTGAACGACTCGGCGGCACTCGCCTGGCCGCCGGAGGGCACGCGCACCGTGAGCGCGACCGGGTCGACCTGCAGCACCTGCCCGTCCGGAGTCGTGACGAAGCCCTGCGGTGAGGTCAGCGTCAATGTCGGGGGCGCGGCGAAGGTCACGACCGGCTGCACCCTGACCGTCCAGGTGAGCATCGTCGGCAGCGTCGCCTGGAGCGATGCACTGAGCGTGCTCGGCGACACGAACGCGGTGCTCGGGCCGCCGCTCGCCTGCAACGCGAGGAGCGCGGCTCCGACTCCGGCCAGCCAGCGAATCAGGCGCACGTCACGGATCTCCCATCTCGAGCGGCCAGCGGGTGCTGAGCGTCAGGAACCCCTGGAAGCCACGGGTCGCGAGCGCGGCGAAGCCCTGCGTCGTGAGCGCCGAGGTGTTGAGGCCCGAGGAATCGTTCCAGCTCGAGGCGAGCCCGACGTCGAGGCCACCGCGGTGCTTCGTCGCCGGGATCGCGTGCCAGGTGAGCTGCGCGCTCGCGGTCTTGAGCACGACGTCGCTGCCCACGAGCTGCGGCGGGATGCTGCCCGGGATGATCTGCTGCGTGTTGTGGTTCACCGACACGCTCAGCTGCGCGCTCAGCCGGTTGTCCCAGAAGCTGTCGCCACCGGTCAGCGAATAGTTGTGGTCGAGCGTGTGCGTGTCCTGGGTCAGGTCGTGCGTGTCGAGGAGCTGCAGGTTGAGCGCGAGGAAGCCGCTGCCGCCGAGCGTCAGGTTGAGGCCGAAGGTCGGGCCGATCGAATGGGTGTTGTCCTGCTGGCTCGTGTAGTCGCGGAAATCCCCGTCCGTGACGCCGATCTGCCAGGAGAGGTGCGGGTAGGCGAAGTTGAGCGTCACCGTGCCGTTCACGACGTCGCTGTCGGTCGGCTGCGCGCCGCCCGGCAGCTCGACGTCGTGCGTGCGGGCATCCTGCCGCGAGGCGTTGAGGCTCGGCGTCCCGAGCCAGCTCGTGACGGCGATCGGCAGCGTCGGCGCATAGGTCAGCGACAGGCTCCGCGGCAGGCTGCGCACGGTCGCGAGCGCCGGGTTGTGGTCGGTGTTGTCCTCGGTGACTCCGTCACTCGCCGCCACCGTGAGCCCGTCGCCGCTCACGGTCGCCGTGCCGGTGGTCGAGCGCCGGTCGGGCGCGAGCGTCGGGTTCGCGAGGCTCGTGAAGAACGTTCCGATCTGCTGGTAGGTACCGGTCGCCGTGAACGCCCACCGGTCGGTGAGCGCATGGCTGAAGTTGAGCCCGTAGCCATAGGCGTTGTCGTCCGCGTGCGTCGCGGCCTCGCCCGAGCTCGCCGGGAAGTCGAAGCTCGAGCTCGCGAACTGCGCATTCAGCTTGAGGCCCGTCGCCGGGATCTCGCTGTTCGCGGCGACGAACCAGGCGCTGCCCGAACCCGACTGCACCGCCGTCACGCCGCCGGCCGGGACGCCCGGCGGGAAGCTGCCGTTGCCGCCGGGGTAGGGGACGACCGTGCTGAGACCGCCGGGCGAAGTGCCGGTCACGGCGCCGGCCTGCAGCGTCAGCGCCTTCGCGAGTCCCGGAATGGGATGCGCCTGCAGCACGCCGCCGGAGACGATGTCGCTCGAGTCGCCGATGCCGAGCCCGCCGTAGAAGCCCGCGAGCGAGCTGTCGCGCACCGAGAACACGGTCGCATCGGCGTCGAGCGGCGCGACCGCGAGATGGCCGGATATCCCGCGCCGCGACAGGCCGCCGATCGCGAGGTTGTCGAACGGGATGGTCTGGTCGCCGACGATGAGGTTGTCCTTGCCGTGCCGGAGTGCGAGCTGCATCTGCGCCGGCAGCACCGCCTGGCCACCGACCGCGGACGTGCCGTTGTCGGTGCCGTAGAGTCCCTTCAGGGTCGCCTCGGCCGACCACTCGGCCATCGTGCGCGCTGCCTTGAGGTCGAAGGTGCCGTTGATCGTGAAGCGCGGCGGCGCCGGCTGCGAGAGGTTCGACTCGGCGATCCGCTCGCTGGCCGTCACCCCGACGCTGCCCTTCACGGTCCAGCCGCGCGTGCCGGCCGCGGGCTTGTCGCGGGGCGTCTCGGTGAACTTCCAGTCCCCGCGCGGGATGATCTCGCCGTTCGCGGCGTATTCGACCACCCGCAGGTCGTGCGCGCCGAGGCTCAAGGGCTGCGGCGGCGCATAGACGATCTTGCCGCCACCGATGCGCGTGATGGCGGTGACGTCGATCTGGTCGATCTCGACCGCGATGCTCGCGAGTTGCGCCGGCGACAGGTCGGCTGGGACTGCCACCTCGACCGTGTCGCCCACCACGAGCGCGTCGCGGCCCGGGGGCGAGATGCTCCAGCTCGGCGCGGAAGCGGCAGCTGACGCGGTCGCGCCAGCCAGGAGCCCGAGTGCTCCGAGCACGGCCGTCCAGCTTCCTTCCGGACCGCGAGCAATCATTCCAGCGCTCCGGGATTCTTCTCGGTGGTCGAATCCTATCGTCCGCGTGCAGGATTTGCCAATCGGCGCCATTGTCTGCACGCGCACCGGCCGCGCGAGCGTCGGCTTTCACGGATCCAAACTCCGCCGGGCCCCGCCGCGAACAATCGCATGCCCGTCGCTGCGGCACGGATCTCGACTGGATCTCAGTGACTCGGGCCCACCTACGCCACGGTCGACGTGCGAAAGCGCGCGGCGGCGGCCGATGATGATGCGTGACGGAGGCCCTGGAATTCAGGCCCGGAATGCGTGCGCTGCACTGCAGCGAACCGCGAGCCGGCCGGCGCGAAATGCCGTCGAAGTTGCCATCCATTCTGTGCGCGGATAAAAGGAACGAAGGCATCGGCGTCGCAGCAGGGCGCACGATGGTCGCCATGCCGTGGAGACACCGTGGTCAAACCAGCGAATGCGATCCCGGATGAAATCGAGGCGTATCTCGACCTGCAGAGCGCGGAGCACGGCGAGATCTGCCGCCACCTCGTCGCCGAGATCCGGCGCTGCCTGCCGGGTGCGACGTCGCGCCTCTATCACGGCTCGCCCGCGTGGTTCATCGGTGAGAACGCCGTCGTCGGCGTGAGCGTCAAGGCCAGGGCCGGTGTGACGCTGCTATTCTGGAACGGACAGGCCTTCAAGAGTGAAGCGCTGATCCCGGTCGGCCGGTTCAAGGCCGCCGAACGAAGCTTTCAGACCGTCGGCGAGGTCAGCGCGAAGCTCTTGCGTCCGCTGCTCAGGAAGGCCGGCGAGGAGATCTGGGATCTGGCCGGCAGTCGCAGAAAGCGGCGCGCATAAGACCTGTCATGACGCCTCGGGTTCGCCGGTGAGTCGATCAGCCCGGCAGGACTGACTGGTCGCGCACCTGGCATCGTGCGGGAGGCGAAGCGTCGCAGACAGTCCGCAGGAATCGTGCCTCGATGGGAAGGCACCGTCATCAACTGGTGCTGGTTCGCGTGGCCGCTGAGCCCGGAACTTTCCCATGAACGAGCGCTGGCGCCATTTTTTTCCGAGCACTGCGGGGCCGAAGACTCGCGGGTGGACGGATCGATCCTTCCCATTTCGGGACAGGAAAGGGAAAGGCGGTCCGCATGCCCGCTGCGATCAGTCACCTTCCCGTGGGGTCGATCTGCCTCGCCACCGTGTCGTCTGCGTTTGCACGCTTGAAGTCTTTCCGGGCAGCGTATGCCGAAGCCCGGAAGCGGTATGCCAACCAATCTCTCGGGTTCAGTTCGATTGCTGCGGTCAGATCGCTGACAGCCTTGTCGGGTTCGTGCCGACCGAGGTGCGCATAACCGCGGCCGCGGAATGCTTCCTCGTCTTTCGGATTCACTGCCAGCACTTGGTTGTAATCGTCTATGGCACCAAGATCGTCGCCCGCCTCCTGGCGGAGGAATGCTCTCTTCAGATGTGCATCAATGGCCTCCGGCTTGAGCTGAATGGCGCGCGTGAAATCTGCAATCGCCCGATCGCGCTCGTGCCTGGCTGCAAGCGCCTGTCCGCGATTCAGGTAGGCGGCGTATTCGAGGGGGTCGAGCGAAATGACCGTCGTGAAATCATCGATGGCGTCATCCCAGTCCGACTTGCCGAGATAGGCGACGCCACGGTTCATATATGCGCCCGTGGCCCTCGGGTCCAGCGCAACGGCTCGCGTGAAGTCGGCGATGGCGTGATCCTGTTCACCCCGAGCAAGCAGGCAGTCACCTCGAGCCTTGTAGGCCTGTGGCTCGCCTGGATCGAGCTCAATCGCCTTGTCGTACTCGATAATGGCGCCGGTGACATCGCCTGCGTCCTGAAGGCCGAGTCCAAGGTCGAGATGCGGGCCCGCGAGATTCGGCGCCAGTCGAATCGCTTCCATTGCGTCGGCCGTTGCCTTGGCGGTCTCCCCAGCCTTACGGTAGGCGAGACCTCGGTCTCGTCGCGCGATCGCACTCTTGGCATTGAGGCCGATCGCGATCGTGAAATCCGCTATCGCCCGCTCCTGGTCCCCCGTATGGGCATAGACGGAGCCACGACTGATGTAAATCTCGAAATCCTTCGGCGCCAGAGTCGCGGCCCGGTCGAGATCCCTGATCGCACCTTCAGTGTCACCGCGCCTGATGAGGATGGCGGATCGGTCCACATAAGCCGCCGCGAGGTTTGGGTCGAGGCTCGCCGCCTCATTGAAATGACCGAGCGCTGCGGCCAGATCGCCCTGCTGTGATCGCAGCAACCCGAGGTTCAGGTAGATCTTCGCGCGGTCCCTCCGGCCTGACGACATGGGAAGGACGGCCGTATAGTCGGCAATCGCGCGGTCCAGACTCCCAGTCTGCTGGTAGAAGTAACCCCGATTCTGCAAGGCGATGGAGCGACTGTCCGGGTCCGCGTGCCTGTCGTCGATTATCCTTGTGCAGGCGTCGATGGCGGCAGCAGGCAGGGCCGACGCGCACTCAGTCCGGTCACTCATGTGGCCACCCTCGTGATTCGCGCCGACGGCCTGCGCGACAGCGTGAGGCATGCACAAGCAAAGGATGACGGACACCGCTGCGACGGTTGCCTTTCGTGCTGTGCCGCGAATGCCGTGCGTCATTCTGTGTGCCCTCCCGGGGCGACCGGCAGTGTAGCGAGTGACGGGCCCGAAGGTCACAAGCGGCCGCTATCGGCGAGGCCAAAGGCCTCGCCACCGGCGACGATCAGGTGATCGAGGACCCTGAGGTCGACGAGCGTGAGGCACGCGACCGGACGCTACGTGAGCGGCTCATCCGCCCGGCTTGGCTCTGCAACCCCTGACGGGTGGTTGTGGGCCGGAATCACGCGGGCGGCCCCAGGAGCGATAGTCGAGGTGATGCCAGCGACGCCGGGCGCTGTCACAAGCGCCGCCATCGTCCACACCAACCGGACGGAAAACGCGAGGCTCAGGTTCCGCCGCCGCGTTCGAGACGCCATTGCGGGACAGGAAAGCGAGCGGCCGTCAGGACGAGGCTCCGACATCAACTGCTGCCGGGTCAGTTGGCTACGGGCCCAGGCCGGACCCGAGGGCGCGTCCCGCTCTCCGGCAGGCCAGGGCTCACGAGTGATCCCGTCGTCAGCGCCCGAACATCTACCCACTATGGCTGTCCGGTGCTAGCGTCGGCCTCCAGGGGGACGCGCTATGCATTGGCAGGGGGTTCTGAACGTCTTTGGCCTCGCGATCACAACGATTGCGGCGTGTCTGATGTTCTTCTTTCCGCCGGTCGTCCCCGCCTGCACGGACAAGGGTGAGTGGGTAATCAGCTGGGTCAGTGCAACGAGCGACAAGGACCGGAAGGTCGCCGCCCGCCGGCGCCGGTTTTCGCGGTTCGCTGTCGGGCTCCTGATGCTGGGGTTTCTCATCCTGCTCTTGGCGGCACTCCTGCACTCTGGCGAGGGCGACGACGCAGCCCGAGGAGACGCGGAAGCAGTCTCTGCTCCGCCCGCCGAATGTGCGTCGGCGAATAGCGCCGACGAATGCGCGGGCATTCTGAGGAAGGCCGGGAGGAACCCTCTTCAGGCTTACGGCGTGGTGGGCCGCCAGCCTGTTTATCGAAGCCGGGGCCCGGCTGCCCCGGACGCGGCGGCGAACGGCCCGACCGCCGCTCTCCCGGTCGCAGCCGGCAGGGAGTCGCTGAGTGAGGCGCCGGAGGAATCACCACCCGTCGTTGGCGTTCCGGCCGCGTCGCATCTCGTCACGCACGGCGTCGGAAATAACCCCTTCGAGCGATTTGGTCTCGACGTCGTGTACGGGCTGGTCGGCACGCTGCGCGAGGACACCGCTACCACATGGAAACTGTTCGAGTACAACATCAGCCTGAACGACAACGACGTTCGGGCGACCTACGGCACTGACGATGCCGCTGGGCCGATTGATGCAGGCGAGCTGGTGCGAAGCACGAACCTCATCTGCCGCACGGCGACCAAACAGCTGCAGTCGACTTCCGAAGCATGGACGGTCGCGTTGCGGTTCATTCGGTGGGGCGACGGGGAACTGCTGGCAGGTCCGTTTGCAGTCGGGCAAGCGAACTGCCGGTAGTCCCCGCTCCGCTGCGACGGCGGCAATCGCGCGCACGGTTCCATCTGGGTCAGGGGTGAGGAGCGGCGGTCCGTTTGCCCGCTGCCGCTCGCGACGCATCTGTTGGGCGTGCGTCGTGAGCCCTCACCGACCCGGACGAAGCCGGCTGGATCGGGCGCCGCAAGCTGTCCGGATCCTGAGCGACGGGTCGGCTCGGCCACGCACCTGAGCAAGCGGTACCAATCGGGGACGTCAGGACTGTCGGCGTGCCGCTGCCATGCCGCCCTGAGTCCTCGAGCGATGGCGTTCAGGTCTTCGGCGCGGCCGCCTTGAGCGCTGCATTGATCTCGCGCACGGTCGGATTGCGGCGGAGCGTCAGGCCGCCGTTCACCTGCAGCACCTGGCCCGTCATGAAGCACTCGCTGCCGGCGAGCCAAAGCGCGGCATCCGCGACGTCCTCGCTCGTGCCGATGCGCCCGAGCGGGTACTCCTTGAGGAACGCATCCATGAGCCCCGCCATCTGCACCTCGCGAAGCGCCTGAGCGGCCGCGATCCCGCGCGCGGCGTGGTGGAGTACCGCTACACGCTCCTCAACCAGCGTGACCAGGTCGTGTTCACCTGCCGCAGCATCAACCTCGTCGCGGTGCGCGCGCCCGCGCACGCCGCAGGCTGAGCGCCCGCCCGGCGCGGGCGGGGGAGGGCGATCGCGAGTCCGGAGCCGATGGGATTGTCGCAACGTTCGTGAGAGAGTAGTCGCCCCGGGAGTCAGCCGCCCGAGCGGCACCACTTCCCAGCCGGACGGGAGCCGCCATGCGCTGGTACCACTCGCTCGCCTATTTCTTCGGCGGCGCCTTCCTCGCGAATACGCTGCCCCATCTCGGCAACGGAATCTCCGGGCATCCCTTCCAGAGCCCCTTTTCGTCACCGCCCGGCATCGGCCTCTCCTCGGCGACGGTCAACGTCCTGTGGGGACTCTGCAACCTCGCGCTCGGCTACCTGCTCGTCTGCCGCGTCGGCGCGTTCAGCCTGCGCGACACGCGGCACGTGCTCATCCTCGGGGCGGGGGTCGTGATCATGTCGCTGCTGCTCGCCCATTCGTTCGCGCCGCTGCACGGCGGCCAGTGAGCGCGTCCGCGGCGGGCGCCGACGTCGATGCGGCTGCCCCGGGGTCAGGGGGACGCGAGGCACTCGCATCACCGCGTGGGCCGGGCGCCCGCGCGGGGCCAGGCCGCGACACATATATATGGGGCGGCAGGGGTCCCGCCCCGTACCCGGCGCCGGCATCCGGCGCCGGCGCCTCCCGCTGACCCGGACGACGCGCTCGCCCGGGCGCACGCCATGGTGACGCTGCCCGATCACCCCCGACGCCCACCCCGGAAGCAATGCCCATGAAATCCCCCGCGACCTGGCTGCTCGGCGCCTTCCTGCTCCCGGCCGTCGCCGGGGCGGGCGCAGCGGCGCCCGTCTCCACCGCCGCGCTCGAGACCGAGCTCAAGGAGCACATGTCGGCCGAGCGGATCGGCAGCTACATCGAGACGGTGACCGCGCATCCCACCTTTCCGGGCTCGCCGTTCTCCGCCAACGTCGCGCGGCAGACGCTCGCCTGGTTCCGCGAGTGGGGCTGGCAGGCCGAGATCGAGACCTACTCGGTGCTCTTCCCGCGGCCGCTCGAGCGGCTCGTCGAGCTCGAGACGACGCCCGCGTTCGTCGCACGCCTCCGCGAACCCGTCGTCGCCGGCGATCCCTACTCGGAGCAGCAGGCCGAGCATCTCGAGTCCTACTTCATCTACAGCCCGGACGGCGACGTGACGGCACCCGCCGTCTACGTCAACTATGGCCTGCGCGACGACTACGACGAGCTCGAGCGCCTCGGGCAGTCCGCGAGGGGCAGGATCGTCATCGTCCGCTCCGGCGTCATGTGGCGCGGCGGCAAGGTGGAGCTCGCCGCCGAGCACGGCGCCGTCGGCGTGCTCGTCTACTCGGATCCGAAGGAGGACGGCTACTACCGCGGGCCCACCTACCCGGCGGGCGCGTGGCGCAGCAGGGACGGCGTCCAGCGCGGCAGCGTGCTCTATGGAAGATACGCGGGCGACCCCCTGACGCCGATGACGGCGGCAGTGCCTCGCGCCCCGCGGATGCCGCGCGACTCGCCGGCGACCTCGCTCGCACGCATACCCGCGATGCCTCTGTCATACGCGGACGCCCAGCCGATCCTCGCCAGCATGACCGGCCCCACGGCGCCGGAGGGCTGGCGCGGCGCGCTCCCGATCACCTACCGGGCGGGACCGACCGCCGCTGCCGTGCACCTCAAGGTGCGCTTCGACTGGAAGTCGATCGACATCCACGACGTCGTCGCGACGCTGCCCGGCAGCGTGTACGCGGACGAGACGATCATCCGCGGCAATCACCACGATGGCTGGGTGTACGGCGCGCAGGATCCGCACTCCGGCCACTCGGCGATGCTCGAGGAGGCGCGCGTCCTCGGCGAGCTCTACCGGAAGGGCTGGCGACCGAAGCGCACCATCATCTACACCTCGTGGGACGCCGAGGAGCAGGGCGTGATCGGCTCGACCGAGTACGTCGAGCGTCACCTCGCCGAACTCACGCGAAACGCCGTCGTCTACCTCAACACCGACGTCACCGGACCCGGGACCCTCGGCGTCTCGGGCTCGCCGAGCTGGTCCGGCTTCGTCACCGACCTCGCAGCCGCCATCCGCGATCCCGCCTCCGGCGTCTCGCTCCTCGCGCGCATGGAAGTGAAGCGCGAGGCGGACGTGTACGGCCCGCAGGGCGCAGGCGGGACGGCCTGGAAGGCGCCCGACGGCGACCCCGACGCGGTCAATCACCGAATTCCGATGGGCGCGCCCGGCTACGGCTCGGACCATCACAGCTTCGTGAGCTACGCGGGAGTCTCGACCTTGAGCCTCGCCTTCACCGACAACCTCAACCTCGGCTCCTACCATTCGATCTACGACGACTTCCACTGGTATCGGGAGTTCGGCGACCCGGGCTTCGCGTACGGCCGCGCGACCGCACAGCTGAACGGCGTCGCGGTGTTCCGGCTCGCGAACGCCGAGCTCCTGCCGCTCGACTTCACGTCGGTCGCGACCGCGACCGCGGCCGAGGTCGCGCGACTGAAGGCGATCTACGAGCGCGAACGCGCGCGCGCCGCGGCCGAGCGCCGCGCACGCGAGCTCGGCGCCTACGCCATCCTCCGCGACCCCGCCGACCCGCGGACGGCGCCTGCCGCCCGCGAGGTCCCGGTCATCGACTTCGCGCCGCTCGACGCGGAAACCGCGGCCATCCGCCGGGCGTCGGCGCACTTCAGCGCCGCGCTCGGGAAGGCAGGCGAGCGCGGGCTGCCGCAGCCGCTCACCCGGCGCATCAATGCGGCGCTGCTCCGTGTCGAGCGCGCGTATCTGCGCAGCGGCGGGCTTCCCGACCGTGCCTTCTACCGGAACGAGCTCTACTCGCCGGGACGACTCTGGGACACGGTGCCGCTCCCGGCCATCGGCGATGCGCTCCTCGACCGGGACTGGGACCGGGCGCGGACGCAGGTCGCCCCGGCGGCCGGCACGCTCGGCCACATCGCCGCTGCGATCGAGGCGGCCGCGGGCGAGCTCGACGCCGCCCTCCGGTGACCGCCGGCACAGGACCGGCGACCCGGCCCGATCCACGGCGCCGGCGTCGTCGGCTCCCGGCATGGCTGCGTCGGGTTTGAGCAAGTCCCGCGGCGGCCGGCGCAGGATCATCCGCGCGATGAGTCGCAACGGGACGGGACGGGCGTAGCCGAGATGCAGACACAGGCGCGGGTAGTCGTGATCGGTGGCGGCGTCGTCGGCTGCTCGGTCCTCTTCCACCTCGCGAAGCTCGGCTGCGCCGACGCGCTACTCCTCGAGCGCGACGAGCTCACGTCCGGCTCCACCTGGCACGCCGCCGGCGGCATGCACACCATCAACGGCGACCCCAACGTCGCGAAGCTCCAGAAATACACCATCGACCTCTACCGCGAGATAGAGGAGCTGTCGGAGCACGCGACCGGCCTGCACCTGACGGGCGGCGTGATGCTGGCCGCGACCGAGGCCCGCTTCGAGTGGCTGAAGAGCGTCGCCGCCAAGGGACGCTACCTCGGGATCGAGGCGAAGATCATCACCCCCGAGCGCGCGCACGAGCTGATGCCGCTGCTCGACCCGGCCTGCTTCGTCGGCGCGCTCGAGACCGTCGTCGACGGCCACGTCGACCCGTCGGGCGTCACGCACGCCTATGCCAAGGCGGCGCGCCGGCTCGGCGCCCGCATCGAGCGCCACACGAAGGTCGAGGGACTCGAGCAGCAGCCGGACAAGAGCTGGCGGGTGATCACGAACAAGGGCGACATCCGCGCCGAGCACGTCGTCAATGCCGGCGGCCTCTGGGCGCGCGAGGTCGGACGGATGGCCGGCAAGGAACATCCCGTGCTCGCCATGGAGCACATGTACCTCATCACCGAGGACATGCCCGAGGTCGCCGCGATCAATGCCGCGACCGGCCGGGAGGTGTACCACGCGGTCGACTTCGACGGCGAGCTGTACCTCAGGCAGGAGCGGGGCGGCATGCTGATGGGGACCTACGAGAAGGCGTGCAAGCCGTGGTCGGAGGACTCGACGCCGTGGGAGTTCGGCCACGAGCTGCTCGCGCCCGACATCGACCGCATCGCACCCTCGCTCGAGGTCGGCTTTCGCCACTTCCCCGCCTTCCAGAATGCCGGCATCCGGAAAGTCGTCAACGGCCCGTTCACCTTCGCGCCGGACGGCAATCCGCTCGTCGGCCCGGTGCGCGGGCTGCGCGGCTACTGGTGCGCGTGCGGCGTGATGGCGGGCTTCAGCCAGGGCGGCGGGGTGGGGCTCGCGCTCGCGAGCTGGATCCTGAACGGCGACCCCGGCTTCGACGTCTGGGCGATGGACGTCGCGCGCTTCGGCGACTGGGCCAGCAAGGCCTACACCAACGCGCGGGTGCGCGAGAACTACTCGCGGCGCTTCTCGATCCGCTTCCCGAACGAGGAGCTCCCCGCGGGCCGGCCGCTCAAGACGACGCCGCTCTACGACCGGCTGCGCGCGCTCGGCGCCGAGTTCGGCGCGGCGGCGGGACTCGAGGTGCCGCTCTGGTACGCGCCCGCGGGCGTCAAGGACGAATTCAGCTGGCACCGCTCGGTCGACTTCCCGACGGTCGCCGCCGAGGTGCGCGCGGTGCGCGGCGGCGTCGGCATCATCGAGACGAGCAGCTTCGCGAAGTACGCCGTCGCGGGCGCGGCGGCGGGTGCCTGGCTCGACGGGCTCCTCGCCTGCCGCCTGCCCGCGCCCGGACGCATGACGCTCGCGCCGATGCTGAAGGAAGACGGCCGGCTGATCGGCGACTTCACGCTCGCGAACCTCGGCCCGGACGGCTACCTGATCGTGGGCTCCGGCGTCGCCGAGGACTATCACCTGCGCTGGTTCGAGGAGCACCTGCCCGGCGATGGCTCGGTCACGCTCGCGGCCATGACCTCGCGGCTTCCGGGCGTCGCCATCGCGGGTCCCGCCGCGCGCGCGGTGCTCGCGCGCGTCACGGCCGCGGACGTCTCCGCCGCCTCGCTCAGGTTCATGGACATCCGGCGCCTGCCGATCGGGCTCGGCGCCGCGCTCGTCGGGCGCGTCAGCTACACGGGCGATCTCGGCTACGAGCTGTGGTGCGCGCCCGAGTACCTGCGCTCGGTCTTCGAGGCGCTGATGCTCGCCGGCGAGCCCTTCGGCATCCGGCCGTTCGGCTCGCGCGCACTCAATTCGCTGCGGCTCGAGAAGGGCTACGGCTCCTGGGCGCGCGAGTACCGGCCCATCTACACGCCGCTCGAGGCCGGGCTCGAGCGCTTCGTCGCCCTCGACAAGGCCGCCGCCTTCATCGGCCGGGATGCGGCGCGCGCGGACGCGCAAAGCGGCGGCCGGCGGCGCCTGCGGACCTTCCGCGTCGCGGCAACGACCAGCGACGTGATCGGCGACGAGCCGATCTGGCACGACGGGCGGGTCTCGGGCTGGGTGACGTCGGGTGGCTATGCCCATGCCGCGGGGGTGTCCGTCGCGATGGGCTACGTCGAGCGCGAGCTGGCCGACAGCGACGGGCCGTGGCAGGTCGAGATCCTGGGCGAGCGGCGCGGCGCGACGCTCCTTCGCGCGCCGCTCTTCGACCCGGCCGGTGAGCGGCTGCGGGGCTGAGCCGCGGGATGCGCTACTCGGCGGCGAGGATCCTCATCGAGGCGCTGCGCGGCAATCGCGGCTGGACGCCGGCGTGGCGCGACGCGACCCCGCAGGACGCCTACGACGTCGTGATCGTCGGCGGCGGCGGCCACGGACTCGCGACCGCCTTCTACCTGGCCCGCGACCACGGCATCCGCCGCATCGCCGTCGTAGAGAGGAGCTGGATCGGCAGCGGCAACGTCGGCCGCAACACCACCATCATCCGCTCCAACTACCTGCTGCCCGGCAACCTGCCGTTCTACGAGTACTCGATGACCCTGTGGGAGGGACTCGAGCAGAGCCTCAACTACAACGCGATGGTCAGCCAGCGCGGCGTGCTCAACGTCTTCCACAGCGACGCGCAGCGCGACGCCTTCGTCCGCCGCGGCAATGCCATGCGGCTCCACGGCGTCGACGCCGAGCTCCTCGACGTCGACGCGGTACACCGCCTCGTCCCGCGACTCGACGTCGGCAACGCGCGCTTCCCGATCCGTGGCGGCCTCCTCCAGCCGCGCGGCGGCACGGTGCGGCACGATGCCGTCGCCTGGGGCTACGCGCGCGCGGCCGCGGCGCTCGGCGTCGACATCATCCAGAACTGCGAGGTCACCGGGATCAGGCACGAGGGCGGGACGGTCACCGGCCTCGAGACCACGCGCGGCTACCTGCGTGCCGGGCGCGTCGGGCTCGCCTGTGCCGGCCACTCCTCGCAGGTGGCGCGACTGGCGGGACTGCGACTGCCGATCGAGTCGCACGTGCTGCAGGCCTTCGTGAGCGAGGGCCTCAAGCCCGTCATCCCGTGCGTGATCACCTTCGGCGCCGGCCACTTCTACGTGAGCCAGTCCGACAAGGGCGGGCTCGTGTTCGGCGGCGACATCGACGGCTACAACTCCTACGCGCGCCGCGGCAACCTGCCGGCCGTCCTCGACGTGTGCGAGGGCGGCATGGCGCTCATGCCCTCGCTCGGGCGCGTCCGGCTGCTGCGCTCCTGGGGCGGCGTCATGGACATGACGATGGACGGCTCGCCCATCATCGACCGCACGCCGATCGCCGGCCTCTATCTCAACGCCGGCTGGTGCTACGGCGGGTTCAAGGCGACGCCCGCGTCGGGATCCTGCTTCGCGCACCTGATCGCGCGCGACGAGTCCCACGAGCTCGCGCGCGACTACCGGCTCGACCGCTTCCAGCGCGGCGCCGTGATCGACGAGAAGGGCCAGGGCCCGCACCCCAATCGCCACTGACCGGACATCCGCAGCACGCCGTCATGCGCATCGCCTGCCCCCATTGCGGTTCCCGCAGCCACGCCGAGTTCGCCTACCACGGCGACGCCCTGCCGCGGCGTCCCGATCCGGCGCGCCCGGACGCGGAGCGCGCCTTCGGCGACTACGTGTACCTGCGCGACAACCCCTCGGGGCCACACCGCGAGCTCTGGTACCACGCGCACGGCTGCCACGCGTGGCTCGTCGTGCTGCGCGACACCGCGACGCACGAGATCGCGTCCGTGACGGACGCCCGCGACCCGGCTGAGTCGCGATGAGCGCCGCGACGCGGCGCCGGCGCGAGGCACGGCTGCCCGCGGGCGGGCTCATCGACCGCTCGCGGCCCGTCGCCTTCGACTTCGACGGGCGGGCGTACGCGGGCTACGCGGGCGACACGCTCGCCTCGGCGCTGGTCGCGAACGGCGTCAGGCTCGTCGGCCGCTCGTTCAAGTACCACCGGCCGCGCGGCTTCCTCGCCGCCGGGCCCGAGGAGCCGAACGGGCTCGTGGAGCTGCGGTCTGGCGCCCGCCGCGAACCGAACATCCCCGCGACCACGGTCGAGCTCCACGAGGGACTCGAGGCCCGCAGCCAGAACCGCTGGCCGTCGCTCGCCTTCGACCTGAATGCGCTCAACGGCGCACTCGCGCCCGTGCTCGGCGCGGGCTTTTACTACAAGACCTTCATGTGGCCGGCGGCATTCTGGGAGCGGGTCTACGAGCCGCTGATCCGGCGGGCCGCCGGGCTCGGGCGCATGGCGGACGACCCCGATCCCGACCGCTACGAGAGGGCGCATGCGTTCTGCGACGTGCTCGTCGTCGGCGCCGGGCCCGCCGGACTCATGGCGGCACTCAGCGCCGCGCGGAGCGGCGCCCGCGTCCTCCTCGCCGAGCAGGACTTCCGCTTCGGCGGCCGCGCGCTCAGCGAGCGCCACGAGATCGCGGGGCAGGCGCCGGCGGCCTGGGTCGAGTCGGTGATCGCGGAGCTCGCGGCGTTCCCGTCCGTGCGCCTGATGCCGCGCACGACGGTCTTCGGGAGCTACGACCACGGCACCTTCGGCGCGCTCGAGCGCGTCAACGACCACCTCGCGGTGCCGCCCGAGTTCGAGGCGCGCCAGCGGCTCTGGCACGTCGTCGCAAGACGCTGCGTGCTCGCGAGCGGCGCGCTCGAGCGGCCGCTCCTCTTTGCCAACAACGACCGGCCGGGCGTCATGCTGGCGGGCGCGGTCCGCACCTATCTCAACCGCTACGCCGCGGTCCCCGGCCGGACCGCGGTCGTGTACGGCGACAACGACGACGCCTGGCGGACGGCGGTCGACCTCGACCGGTCCGGCGTCACCGTCGCGGCGCTCGTCGACACGCGCGCGACCGGAACTCCGCCGCTCGCGCTGCCGCCCGGGACCGAGCTCGTGCGCGGCACGATCTCGGCCGCGCACGGCGGCCGCCGCCTCGCATCGGTCACCGTCGAGTCCGCGGGCGGACGACGGCGCCTCGCCTGCGACCTGCTCGCGGTCTCGGGCGGCTGGGTCCCGACGGTGCATCTCGCCCTGCATCGCGGCGCGCGACCCGCGTGGGACCCGGACCGGGCGGCGTTTCGCGTGACGACGCCCCCCCGGGGCCTCGAGCTCGCGGGTGCCGCGGATGGCGAGTTCTCGACCGCGGCGGCGCTCGCCTCGGGCCAGCGCGCCGGCGTCGCCGCGATCGAGGCGATCGGCTGGCGCGCGACGGCACAGTCACTGCCCGGGACCCCGCCCGAGCCGAGCGCGCACGAGCCGCATCTCCTGCCGCCCGCGCGCGCGAGGAAGAGCTTCGTCGACCTGCAGAACGACGTCACCGTCGCCGACGTCGAGCTCGCCGGCCGCGACGGCTTCGTCGCGGCGGAGCATGTGAAGCGCTACACGACGCTCGGCATGGCGACCGACCAGGGGAAGACCTCGGGCCTGAATGCGCTCGCGCTGCTCGCGGCACGGGACGGCCGGCCGCTCGCCGCGATGCAGGGCACGACGGACCGGCCGCCGTTCACGCCGGTCGCCATCGGCGCGCTCGCCGGGCCGCATCGCGGCGCGGAGTTCCGCCCGACCCGCCGCACGGCCGCACACGAGTGGGCCGCCGGCGAGGGCGCGGTGTTCATCGAGGCCGGACCCTGGCTGCGGGCCCAGTATTTCCCGCGGCCCGGCGAGTCCGGCTGGCTCGCCGCGACCTGCCGCGAGGTGGAGTGCGTGCGTTCGCGGGTCGGCATCTCGGACGTCTCGACGCTCGGCAAGATCGACGTGCAGGGCAACGATGCGCTCGCCTTCCTCGAGCGCGTGTATGCGAACGGCCTCGGCACGCTCCGCGTCGGCCGGGCGCGCTACGGGCTCATGCTCCGCGAGGATGGCTTCGTCTTCGACGACGGGACGGTGGCGCGCCTCGGCGAGGACCACTACCTCGTGACGACGACCACCGCGAACGCCGGCGGCGTCTACCAGCACCTCGAGTTCTGCCACCAGGTGCTGTGGCCGGGACTCGACGTGCAGCTCGCCTCGGTGAGCGAGCAGTGGGCGCAGTTCGCCGTCGCGGGTCCGCGCTCGCGCGAGCTCCTCGCGCGCGTCCTCGGCGACGCGCAGGACGTCGCGAACGACGCCTTTCCGTACCTCGCCGCCGCCGAACTCGCGCTCGCCGACGGCACCCTGGCGCGGCTCTTTCGCCTGTCGTTCTCGGGCGAGCTCGCCTACGAGCTCGCGGTGCCCGCGGCCGACGCGAGCCGCGTCGTCCGTGATCTCATGGCGGCCGGCGCACCACTCGGCGTCGCGCCCTACGGCCTCGAGGCGCTCTCGGTCCTTCGCATCGAGAAGGGGCACGTCGCCGGCAACGAGCTCAACGGCCAGGTGACGGCGGGCGATCTCGGCCTCGGCCGGCTCGCGTCGACGACGAAGGACTACGTCGGCGCGGTCCTCGGACGGCGCGCGGCGCTCATGGATCCCGCGCGACCGCGCCTCGTCGGGCTCGTGCCGTGTGGCCGGGAGCGCCGGCTCGGCGCCGGCGCGCATCTCGTCCGGGCGGAGCGGGGAGCGAAGGCCCGCGATGACGAGGGCTACGTGACCTCCGTCGCCTTCTCGCCGACGCTCGGGCACCCGATCGCGCTCGCGCTCCTCGCGCGCGGGCCGGAACGCCACGGCGAGCGGCTCCTCGCCGTCGATCCGCTCCGCGGCCGGAGCACCCCGGTCGAGGTCCGCGACCCGGTCTTCGTGGACCCGGACGGAGCGCGACTCCGTGGGTAGCCAGACGCTCGCGCCCTTCACCGCCGGCCGCCACGGCCGCACGCTGACGCCGTCCGGCGTCACGGTCACGCCCGTCAGGGTCCAGGGCGTCGCCGGCGTCCACGTCCGTCGTGGCCGCGACGCCGAACTCGAGTCGCGGCTGCAGGCGGCCTTCGGACTCAGCCTGCCGCGCACACCGCGCTGCGTCGCGTCCCGTGGCGTGACGTGCGTGTGGGCAGGGCCCGGTCGCTGGCTCATCGAGGCGGATGACGCCGCGCTCCCGGCGCATCTGCGGGCTTCACTCGGCCCGACCGCGTCGGTCGTCGACCAGTCGAGCAGCCGCGTCGCGCTCGACCTCGCCGGCGCCCGGGTGTGCGAGGTGCTCGCGAAGGGCATCCCGGTCGACCTCAGGGAGTTCCGGGCGGGCGACGTGGCGCTGACCGTCGTCGGCCACATCGACCTCATGATCCGGCGCCTCGGCGACGAGCCGCGCTTCCGGCTCGGCGTGCCGCGAAGCTTTCTCGCGAGCTTCCGCGACTGGTTCGACGCCGCGGCCGCCGAGTTCGGCTACGAGGTCGGAAGCGGCGACTGACGATCGGCGCCCAGGCGGCGCGGCGCCTCCGCGCGCGCCGCGCGCCTACGGCTCGCCGCCCGCTATCTCCGCGCGGCGCCTGCGGACGTACTCGTCGAGTTCCTCGAGCACGGCGGGATCGAGCGGCGGCTGCTCGTACTCGCCGAGCGCGCGCTTCCAGATCGCGGTGGCGCGCTGCGTCGCGTCGTGCGCGCCGGCCAGCTGCCAGTTCTCGTAGTTCTGCCAGTTGGAGACGAGCGGCTCGTAGAAGGCGTGCTCGTAGCGCTCGAGGGTGTGCGCGTCGCCGAAGAAGTGCCCGCCGGTCGCGACGCGGCCGATCGCCTCGAAGCCGAGCTCCGCCTCGTTGACGACGATCGGCGCCAGGAACTCGGTCATCATCTGCAGCATCTCGACGTCGAGGATGAACTTCTCGTAGGAGGCCGTGAGGCCGCCCTCCTGCCAGCCGGCGGCGTGGTAGACGAGGTTGCCGTGCCCGAGGACCGCGCCCCACAGGGCCATCTCGGTCTCGTACGCGCCCTGCGCGTCGGCGGCGTTCGAGGCGCTCGCATTCGAGGTCCGGTACGGCAGGCGATAGCGCCGCGCGAGCTGCCCGCTCGCGACGTTCGCCTTGGTGTTCTCGGGCGTCCCGAAGGCCGGCGCGCCGGAGCGCATGTCGACGTTCGAGGTGAAGGCGCCGTACATCACGGGAGTGCCCGGCCGCACGAGCTGCGCGAGCACGACGCCGAACAGGGCCTCGGCGTTCTGCTGCGCGAGCGCCGCCGCGAGCGACACGGGCGCCATCGCGCCCATCAGCGTGAACGGCGTGATCACGACGGGCTGGCCGTGCGTCGCCATGGAGATGAGGCCGTCGGCCATCGACTCGTCGAAGCGCCGCGGACTGTTGACGGAGATGATCGTGATGACGCCCGGACTCGCCGCCATCTCCGCGAGCGACGCGCTGCGGGATATCGCCATCATGCGGATGCCGTCGAGCGCGCGGCCCGCACCGATCGCCGTGCAGTGGTAGGCGCGGTCCGAGTAGACGAGGTTCGCGCGATAGGTGTCGAGGTGGCGGGAGTTGGCCGGCAGCTCGACCGGCGCGCACACCTGGTTGCCGATCAGGTGGATGACGTTGAAGTACTGGGCGAGGCGGATGAAGTTGCAGTAGTCGTCGAGGTTGCCGGCGCGGCGGCCGCGCTCGCAGTCGTGCACGTTGGGCGGCCCGGCAACCAGCCCGAAGTTGATCGAGCGGCCGCCGAAGGTGAGCTGCCGCCCGGGATTTCGCGGCGTCAGCGTGAACGACGCAGGCGCCGTCGCGAGCGCGGCGCTCACGAGGCCGCGGTCGAGCCGCACCCGGCCGCTCGCCGCGTCGACGTCGGCGCCGGCCGCGCGCATGAGCTCGAGGCCGCGCCGCGACATGAGCTCCATGCCGAGTTCCTCGAGGATGCGGAGCGAGCTGGCGTGGATCGCCTCCACCTGGTCGGCGGAGAGCACCTCGAGCGGCGCGTAGGGATTGGTGACGCTGCGCCACGCGAGCTGCGGCAGGCGGGTCCCGGTGCGCCGTCCGCGCGTGCTGCC
>Ga0181519_10000779_pt1 | contig 28362 bp, 22 predicted proteins | sample PEATcosm2014_Bin_26_FD_121102 | JGI IMG/M metagenome (GOLD analysis project Ga0181519, IMG submission 121102) | Peatland microbial communities from MTU Mesocosm Facility, Houghton, MI, USA - PEATcosm2014_Bin02_10_metaG | ecosystem: Environmental > Terrestrial > Soil > Wetlands > Peat | place...
CTTTCCGGCCAATGTCTCGCCTCGCCGACGGCAGCGCTCTCCGTCACCTTCCCGAGAGGAGCGACGGCGACCTTCAACGTCTTTCTGGCGTCGACCGGGACGGCAATCGCGAATTCGCTGGCGGAACCGCGGCTGTTCCTCCGTTTCACCCAGGCGACCGGCGGAGCGGTGCCCGTGTCCGTCGGCGAAGCCAGCGTCGCGGTCGTGACCGCCGCCAACACCAACTCGCAAACCGTCTCACCGAAGTAAAGCTTACCGTACACAGGGATAGCTCGGTGGCGGTCGATGGCGCGCCGTTTCACAGCGCGAAAGCCGTGACGGCGGCCGTCAAGCGAGTCTCCGGGGCCGCAATCCGTCCGGTTCCAGTCCCGCCCACCAGCTGACGCCAGCGCACGGCACGTCCCGATCGCCCCGGACCTGGGTCCACCGTCAGCCCGGCGCGTTTTCCACGCGTTCGACGCGGAAGCTCCGCTCGCCATTCAGCACGCCCAGCGATTTGAGCTTGCGGTGCAGGGCCGAGCGCTCCATGCCGATGAAGGCCGCTGTGCGCGAAATATTACCGCCGAACCGCGTCACCTGGGCCAGCAGATATTCCCGCTCGAACACCTCGCGCGCGTCGCGCAGCGGCAAGCTCATGATCTCGCCGCCCTTTTCCCATTTCAGCACGGTCGGCGCGATCGAACCGATCTCCGCGGGCAGCATGTCGGCGCGGATCGGGTCGCGCGCGTCGCCCGGCGCCATGATCAGCAGCCAGTCCACAACATTCTTCAGTTGGCGGACATTGCCCGGCCAATCATAGGCTTGCAGCGCCGCCATCGCGTCTTCGCCCAATTCGCGCACGCTCAAGCCGGCGCTCTGGGCGGAGCGCGCCATGAAGTAGCGGACCAGCAGCGGGATGTCGTCCCGCCGCTCGCGCAAGGCCGGCACCTTGATCGGCACGACCGAGAGCCGATAGAAGAGATCCTCACGGAAGCGACCTGCGGCGATCTCGGCGGCGAGGTCGCGGTTCGACGACGCGACGACGCGGACATCGACCTCGACCCGATTGCTGCCGCCGACCCGCTCGAACACCTGCTCCTGCAGCACCCGGACGATCTTGCCCTGAGTCTCCAGCGGCATGTCGGCGACCTCGTCAAGGAACAGCATGCCGCCATGGGCGCGCTCGAAGGTGCCGATCCGACGCGGCGTGTCCGGCCCTTCGGCGCCGGGCTCGGTGCCGAACAGCTCCAGCTCCAACCGGTCCGGCCGCATCGTGGCGCAATTGAGTACGACGAACGGCCCCTTGGCGCGGCGCGACCGCTGGTGCAGCAGCCGCGCCACGACTTCCTTGCCGGCACCGGCCGGGCCGGTGATAAGCACGCGCGAGCCGGTCGGCGCCACCCTGTCGACCGCCTGGCGCAGATGATTCATCGCCGCGGCATTGCCGATCAGCTCGGCATCGACGCCCGAGCGCAGCTTCAACTCTTCGAAATCCCGGCGCAACCGCGCCGCCTCGATGGCGCGTTCGACCTGCAGCAGCAAGCGATCGGATTTGAACGGCTTCTCGATGAAATCATAGGCGCCGATCTTGATCGCCGCGACCGCCGTCTCGATCGTGCCGTGGCCGGAAATCATCAGAACCGGCAGGGCCGGCGCCTCCTGACGAATGATCTTCAGCACTTCGATGCCGTCGAGATCGCTGCCCTGCAACCAGATGTCGAGGATAACCAGGCTCGGCTGGCGCGCCCGGACGCGCGCCAGTGCCTCGTGGCTGTTGGCCGCCTCGCGCGTCGAATATCCTTCGTCCTGCAGGATGCCGGCGACCAGCATCCGGATATCGGCCTCATCGTCCACGATCAGAATGTCATGTACCATGAACGACCACTTCCGTTTCCTTTAGCGTCTCGCCTTTGGCCGCGACCGGCCGGCGCTTCGCCGGGTGCAGGATGGCGCCGGCCGCGAAGATCAGGCTGACCACGGCGCCGCCGCTGACGCCGTCCTGGAGCACCAATTCGCCCGCATGGTCTTCCATGATCTTCTTCACGATCGCAAGGCCGAGCCCAGTCCCTTTCGCTCGCGTCGTAACATAAGGTTCGGTCAGCGTCTCGCGCCCTTCTTTGGGCAAACCTTTGCCATTATCTTCCACACTGAGCACCGCGCGGCCCGCTTGGCGGCGCAGCCGGACCTGAATCCGGCCGGGCTCGGGGGCGGCGCCGGCGCCGGCCTGCGCCACCTGGCGCGCCTGGATCGCGTCGATGGCGTTCTGCAAGAGGTTGATCAGAGCTTGGCTGATCTGCCGGGAATCGCAGCTGATTTCTACCGGTTCGGCCGGGATGTCGACGGCGAAATCGATCTCCGGATTGGCCGTCCGCTGTAGGAACACCGCCTGCCGCGTGATCTCCTGCAGGATTTCAGGTTTCATGCTCGGCGCCGGCATGCGGGCGAAGGACGAGAACTCGTCGACCATCCGGCCGATATCGCCGACCTGGCGGATGATCGTGTCGGTGCAGATCGCGAAAGTTTCTGGATCGCTCGTGATCTGCGCCAGATACTTGCGCTTGAGCCGTTCGGCCGAGAGCTGGATCGGCGTCAGCGGGTTCTTCATCTCATGCGCGATGCGGCGCGCGACATCGGCCCAGGCCGCCTTGCGCTGCGCGCCCAATAATTCCGTAATGTCGTCGAATGTCACGACGAATCCGCGCGACTCGCCCTGGCCGCGTTCGCTGGCAATGCGCACCAGCAGCACCGTGACGGTGCCGCGCGACATCAAACGGATCTGCGCCTCGACCTGCTGGTCCGGTGCCGCCAGCGCATCTTCCACCAACGGCGCCATCTCCGGCACGATCTGCGCCAACTTCTGACCCAGGCATTGGTCGAAGTCGATACCGAGCAGGGTCGAGGCCGAGCGGTTCGGCAGATGGATCGCGCCCTGCTCATCGAGTCCGATGACGCCGGCCGAAACGCCGGCCAGCACCGCTTCGGTGAATTGGCGCCGCACATCGAGCTGGCGATTGGCCTCAACCAGTTCGCGCTGCTGGCTCTCCAGCTGTCCGGTCATGCGGTTGAAGGCGCGGCTGAGCGACCCAAACTCGTCGTTCTCCTCGGCCTCGGCGACGCGCGCCGACAGATCGCCGCCGCGCACGCGCTCGGCTGCGACGACAAGGCCGCTGATCCGCCGGGAGATCTGCGTCGCGATATTGAGCCCGAACCAAACGGCGGCCAGCAGCAGCAGCATCGCGAAGGCACCGAAAATCAGCATGAAGCCGTTCTGGAACGCCGAACGCTGACCTTCGCGGCGTTCATATTGCTCCACCGCCTCGTCATTGGCGGCGATGTGCTGCAGCACACGCGGTTCGACCGGGCGGCCGACATAAAGCAGCATGTTCGGTAAGCGCTGCAGCCTGGTCAGCGCCCAGACGCGGTCCTCGTTGCTGACAATCGCCGTCCTGCCGTTTTTCGCCTGCTCGATCGCCCATTCCGGCGGCCGCTCGAATTCGAGCGTGAAGGCGAGCTGGGAGCGGCCGAGCATGCGCAGCGCATTGCCCGCGCTCACTTCGTAGACTGCGGCCTCGCTCAAGGAGCGGACGCGCACTTCGGTATCCAAGAGATCGCTCAGCGCCGGCGGACCGCTCATAATGGTGAGCGCATTGTTGTCGATATCGATCGCCATGCCGACGGCATCACTATCGATATTGTTTTGGTGCTCTTCAAGATAAGCCTGCGCCACGGCGCGGGATTCGGAGAGCGCCGTTTGCACGGTCTCGCTGAACCAGGTCTGCAGGCCGATCGACAGGAAGAGGTAGGAGAAGACCGCGACGATGATGGTCGGCGTGACCGCGATCGCCGAGAACATCAGCACCAGCCGCGTATGCAGCCGCGATCCGGCCAGGCCGCGCCGGCGCTGCGCCCAGATTTCGACCAGGCGCTGCGCGATGACCGCGCCGAAGATCAGCAGCAGCACCAGATTGAGGATGATGAGCGCCAGCACGGCGTTGGATTCGAGCCCGACCGTCGGCGAGGTGGTGATCGTCACATACGTGACGACACCGGACATGACCGCGGCCAGCAGCAGCACGAGCGCCGCCTTGCGCTCCAGCCGGAAACGCCGCGCCCAGGCGGTTACCCGCCGCCAGGGCGAGGCTCCGCCGCCGATTGGGATATCGCTGCTCATCTAGTGCCCGCTGACGGAACCGCCGGCGGCGTCCTCGCTTGCCGAACCGCCGCTATTTTAGGCCGCGAACGACCTGAATGTCCAATTCCCGGATCTTCTTGCGCAAAGTATTGCGGTTGACGCCCAGCAATTGGGCGGCCTTGATCTGGTTGCCGCGGGTCGCGGTCAAGGTCAGCGCGATCAGCGGCCGCTCGACCTCGCGCACGACGCGGTCATAGAGGCCGCCGGCTGGCAGCCCGTCCCGATGGGCCGCGAAATACTCCTTCAGATGCCGCTCGACCGCCTGGCCCATGCCTTCATTGGCCGGCACTTCGGCCGTCGCAGCCTGCGGCGAGAGGTCGCTCAGCTCCTGCTCGACGACATCGATATCAAGCACTTCCTGGGCGTAAAGCGCGGTCACCCGGCGCACCAGATTCTCGAGTTCGCGCACATTGCCGGGCCAGCGGTAATCCTTGAGCCGGTCCATCGCCGCGGCCGTGAAGCTCTTTTGCGGCAGGCCCTCGCCCGTCACCTGCGCCAGGAAATGCCGAACCAGGGCCGGCACGTCGTCGGCGCGTTCGCGCAAGGGCGGCAGCCGGATCGGCACGACGTTGAGGCGATAGAAGAGATCCTCGCGAAACAGGCCCTGGCGGATCAGCTGGCGCAGGTCGCGATGCGTGGCCGCGACGATCCGGACATTGGTGCGAATCGCCGCCCGCCCGCCGACCGACGTGTATTCGCCTTCCTGCAGCACGCGCAGCAGCCGCGTCTGCGCCTCGAGCGGCATGTCGCCGATCTCGTCGAGGAACAAGGTGCCGCCCTGCGCCTGTTCAAATCTTCCCTGGTTACGCGCGACGGCACCGGTGAAGGCGCCCTTCTCATGGCCGAAGAGTTCGCTTTCGATCAATTCGCGCGGGATCGCCGCCATGTTGACGGCGACGAAATTGCCGTTGCGGCGCTTGCCGTAATCGTGCAGGGCGCGCGCCACCAGCTCCTTGCCGGAGCCGCTCTCGCCCGAGATCATCACGGTCAGGTCGCTGCCCATGAGCCGCGCCAGCACTCGGTAGATCTCCTGCATCGCCGGCGAGCGCCCGATCAGCGGCAGTTGCTCCTCGACCTCGTCGGCCTCGGCCGAGGCGGGCGGAGGCGGGACGGAGAGCGCGCGCTCGACGACATTGACCAGTTCGCGCAGATCAAAGGGTTTCGGCAGATATTCGAAGGCGCCGCGTTCGGTCGCCTTGACCGCGGTCATCAGCGTGTTCTGCGCACTCATCACGATCACGCGCAGATCCGGCCGCAGCTTCTTGATGCGCGGAAGCAGGTCGAGCCCGTTCTCGTCGGGCATGACGACATCGGTAATCACCAGATCGCCTTCGCCGTCGGCCACCCAGCGCCAGAGCTGCGAGGCGTTGCCGGTGGTACGCACGTCATGGCCGAGGCGCCCCAGGGCCTGGTTCAACACGGTGCGGATGGCGCGGTCGTCGTCGGCGACGAGAATTGTGGATGCCGTCATCTCTTTCAAAGCGCTCCGTCACGGGCAACCATCGGCAGCATCACCCGGAACTGGGTGCGCCGCGGCTGGCTGTCGAACTCGATGACCCCGCCATGCTCGCCAATGATCTTGGCGACCAAAGCCAGGCCGAGCCCCGTGCCGTTCCGCTTGGTGGTCACGAACGGATCGAACAGATGCTGGCGCAGATCCTCCGGAATGCCCGCGCCATTGTCGACGACCGAGACCACCAGCGGCAGATGCACGCGGCTCTCGCTACCGGGCACCGCAAGCCTGATGCCATGCTGGTAGGCGGTGGTCAGCGTGATCTCGCCGCCGTCCTCCGGCACCGCCTCCGCGGCGTTCTTGACCAGGTTCAGGAACACCTGGACCAGCCGGTCGCGATTGCCGAGGACCGGCGGCAGCGACGGGTCGTACTCCTCGACGAAACGGACGGTACGGGCGAAGCCGTTCTGTGCGACCTTGCGCACGCGCTCCAGCACCTCATGAATATTGACCGGCGCCCGCTCCATCGGGTGCGGGTCGGAGAACACATCCATGCGGTCGAGCAGCGCGCAGATGCGGTCGGTCTCGTCGCAGATGAGCCGCGTGAGCTCGCGGTCGGCCGGCCCGACCGTATCCTCAAGCAACTGCGCGGCACCGCGGATTCCGCTCAGCGGGTTCTTCACCTCATGAGCCAGCATCGCCGCCATGGCCGTGACCGAGCGCGCGGCGTGGCGATGGGTCAATTGCCGATCCAGCTTGACGGCGATCGATACTTCGCTGAGGAGCAGCACGATATGGCCCGGCAGCTCGGCAATCGGCGCCGCCTGCAAGGTAATCGTCCGCTGCCCGGTGCGCGGCGTGTCCAACACCAGCCCGTACTCCGAGACGCTGGCATCGGTCGACCGGACGGAGTCGACCAGGCCGAAGATCGGACTGTCCGACGGGATCAGCTCGGCCAGGTTCTGTCCGACCAGCACGTTCGACCCCGCATCGAAGAATTGCTCGGCCGCCGGATTCACGCTGCGCAGGATATTGCCGTGGTCGAGCACGAGGATCGGCGTCGGCAGCGCCGCCAGCACCGGCACAGCGCCGATCGTCGGTCGTGCTTCCCGAGGCCGGATCAGACCGGCGAGACCGGTCATCATGCGGCGCGCGGCTCCAGCAAAGGTTCGTAGAAACGTCGCACGAGGCGCCGCACTTCGGCCGCGTCGGTCTGCCGGTTGACCTCTGCCCGGAACTCGGCGGAGCCCGGCAAGCCCTTGGAATACCAAGCCACGTGCTTGCGCGCCATGCGCACGCCGGTTTCCGCGCCGTAATGCGTGAGCATGTCTTCAAAATGGTCCAGCACGACCGCGAGCTGGCGGTCGAGGCCGGGATCGGGCAGGCGCCGCCCGGTCTTCAGGAACTCGGCGACCTGCCGGATGAACCACGGCCTGCCATAGGCGCCGCGCCCGATCATGACGCCGTCTGCGCCGGATTGCCGCAGCGCCTCGGCAGCGTCGTCGAGGCTGACGATGTCGCCATTGGCGATGACCGGAATGCGCACGGCTTCCTTGACGTGGCGGATGAACCGCCAATCCGCAGTACCCTCGTAGAATTGACAGCGCGTCCGGCCGTGAATCGTCACCATCTTGATGCCGCAAGCCTCGGCGATCCGCGCCAATTGCGGCGCATTCAGGCTCTGATGATCCCAGCCCATGCGCATCTTCAAGGTCACCGGCAGATCGACCGCCCGCACCGTCGCTTCGAGGATGCGCGCCGCGCCGAGCTCGTCGCGCATCAGCGACGAGCCGGCATGACCGTTGACCACCTTCTTGACCGGACAGCCGAAATTGATGTCGATGATCTGCGCGCCCAGATCGGCGTTGAGCTTGGCCGCTTCCGCCATCACCGCCGGCTCGCACCCCGCCAGTTGCACGGCCATCGGAAACTCATCCGGCGACTTTTCGGCCATCTTCAGAGATTGCCGGCTTTGGCGGATCATCGCCTGGCTGGCGATCATCTCGGAGACGACCAAGCCTGCGCCATGACGCTTGACCAGCCGGCGGAACGGCATGTCGGTCACGCCGGACATCGGGGCCAGGATGGCCGGATCGGCTAGGCGGATGGGGCCGATATCGATGCTCATATTCTATGCAAACCGCGAAATATGCTCAAAGTGAATGCAGGGTAACGCCTCCTTCTCGCAACTGCAACAAAGCGATTTAGCATTGGCGCATGAATGGGCGGAACATCGACACGAAAGCCACAGTCGGGGCGGCCGGCGCCCTCAGTATTTCGGCGGTCGCGGCCGGAAGACCATCCACGCGGCGATCATGCCGCCGAGGATGATGAAGGGTACGCCGATCTCCGCCAGATTCGTAAAGTTCCAGCCGATCCAGCGGCCGACCGATTGATTCGCCATCTTGAGGATCCAGCCCTCGACATTGCCCATCGCCATCCCCCGATTGAACCGCCCCGGCGCCAGCCTCGCCCAGCGCGTTGGCCCTGTCAAAGCCGGAATGCGCGAGAATGCGGCAGCGGCGGCGGTCGACGAAATTTTCCGATCAACCCGAACCGGAAAATGCATTAGGGTCGCCGCGACATGAGCGAACTGCCTTTCACCCGTCCGCCGTCCGGGCCGAACTGCCACGCCTTGATCGTGGCCGCCGGACGCGGCACCCGCTTCGGCGGGCCGCTGCCGAAACAATATTGCCTGCTGGCCGGCCAGCCGGTGCTGCGCCATACCGTGCTGGCCTTCCGGAGCCATCCCGGCATCGCCAGCGTCCGCGTCGCGATCAACCCCGACGATCGCGCCCTTTACGATCGCGCGGTCGGCGATCTGGGCCTGGCTGAACCGATCGCGGGCGGCGTTTTGCGCCAGGATTCCGTGCGCCACCTCGTGCTGGCGGCCGATGCGGCGGCCGAGGATCTCGTGCTGATCCATGACGGCGCACGGCCGCTGGTTTCGCCGGCGCTGATCGACGCGACGATCGCGGCGCTCGCCCGCGCCGATGCGGCGATCGCCGCCGTGCCCGTGCGCGACACGCTGAAACGCGCGCCCGGCACCCGGGTGGCCGAGACCGTCGACCGGAGCAATCTGTGGCGGGCGCAGACGCCGCAAGGCTTCCGCCATGCCGTCATCGCTGACGCGCATCGGCGCGCGGCGGGGCTGGATTTGCCGGACGACGCCGCCGTGGCAGAGCATTCCGGCTATGCCGTGGAGCTGGTGATGGGAGATGACGACAATTTCAAAATCACCGAAGCCCGGGATCTGGACCGGGCCGAGCGGCTGCTGCTGATGCGGCTCGGCGATGTACGGACCGGCTCGGGCTTCGACGTCCATCGCCTGGTACCGGGCGATGGCTGCTGGATCAACGGCATCAAGATCCCGTCCGATAAGGCGCTGCTCGGCCATTCCGATGCCGATGTGGGCTTGCATGCCCTGACCGATGCGATCCTGGGCGCGATCGGCGCCGGCGATATCGGCCAGCATTTCCCGCCGAGCGATGCGCGCTGGCGCGGTGCCGCCTCCGACCGGTTCCTGGCGCATGCCGCCGGCCTGGTCGCGGCGCGCGGCGGGGTGATCGCGCATTGCGATGTCACGATCATCTGTGAACGCCCGAAGATCGGACCGCATCGCGCGGCGATGGTCGCCCGCATTTCCGAGATCCTCGGCCTCGCCGCCGATCGGGTCAGCGTCAAGGCGACGACCACCGAGGAGCTGGGCTTCACCGGCCGCGGCGAAGGGATAGCGGCGCAGGCGGTCGCGACCATCCGCCTGCCGGGATGAATTCGGCGACCCGCTTTCGCCTCGCTCCGGCGGCGCTCATCGCCACCTGGTTCGGCGTCGGCTATGCCCCGGTCGCCCCCGGCACCTGGGGATCACTGGCCGCGCTGCCCTTCGCCTGGGCGATCGCGGCGGCGGCCGGCCATTGGACTTTGCTCCCGGCAGCGGCGGCGCTGTTCCTGATCGGCTGGGCCGCATCGAACCGCGTCGTCGCCGCCGGGCCGCACAGCGATCCGCAGCATATCGTCGTCGACGAGGTGGTCGGGCAGTGGCTGACCCTGGCCGTGGCGCCGCCGGGCCTCATCTCCTATGCGCTCGGCTTTGCACTGTTCCGCGCCGCCGACATCGTCAAGCCCTGGCCGGCCGGCTGGGCCGACCGCCATGTCGATGGCGGGCTCGGTGTCATGCTCGACGATGCGCTGGCCGCGGTCTATGCCGCGGCATTGCTGTGGCTGGCGCTGCAAGTGTGGGGGCGCTGAGAATGACTGCGGACTCGATCGACGCCGCGGCGTCGCAGGTCCTCGACCGATGCCGGCAGCGCGGCTGGCGGCTGGCGACGGCCGAATCCTGCACCGGCGGCCTGATTGCCGGGGCGCTCACCGCCATCGCCGGCTCCTCGGACGTCGTCGAAGGCGGGTTCGTCACCTATTCCAACGCCGCCAAGACCGGATTGCTGGGCGTGCCGCCAGCGCTGTTCGCGGAAGTCGGCGCGGTCAGTGCCGAAGTCGCGCGCGCCATGGCGGAAGGCGCGCTCTCGCATCTGCCGGCAGCGGATCTTGCGGTTTCGGCGACCGGCATCGCCGGCCCAGGCGGGGCGACGCAAGGCAAGCCGGTCGGTCTCGTCCATTTCGGCCTGGCCCGGCGCGGCGCGACCGTCGAAAGCCATGCCGAGATCTTTCCCGGCGATCGCAGCGCCGTCCGCCGCGCCGCGGTGCTGCGCGCGTTGGCCCTGCTGCTGACGGCAGCGACGTAACCTCGATCGGTGGAGTGCAGTTTGGCCGTTCTCATCCGGCCCGACCGAAATCGGCGGAATGAGCCTGCGCACGGGACGCGCAACAATTTTCGCAGAACAACTTCTCGGCGTTTCGCCCAACGCTTGCGATCGGCGGCGGCGGGCGATATCGTGCACGTATTGCGAGCCAACGAGGATTTTGACAAGTGACCCTGCCCATTGCCGACCGGTCGTCGAAGCACGCGCCATTGGGGACGCTGGGGCTCGCGCTCGCGGCGCTCGGCCTGGCGGTTCCCGGCAGCGCCGCCCTGGCAGCCTGGCTCACCCAAAGCCAATTGGAAAAGAAACTGGCGGAAAACAAAGAAGTAAAGGAGGCGATCGCGTCGCTGGCCGATGACGCCTGCGGCAAGATCATCGTCGACAACCAGTCGAAGAGCAACGGCGCCGTGGAAGTCTCAGCGTCCTTGAAGTGCCCGAAGAAACCTAAGGACGGCAAGAAATCGGCCGCCGAATCCAAGACTGAGGATTGCGACAACATCTCGATCAGTGCCAAGGTCAACGGCGACGCGCTCGATGTCGAGGTGATATCCGTCCAATATGGTTGCGCCGAAGGCGCCGGCGAACCGGATTAGCCGAGGGCGGTCAGGCGCAGCGCTACCCCGAAAGCGCCGAGGCCGAGCACGATCATCCACGGCGGCACGCGCCACGCGGTGAGCAGCAGAAAACCGGTCAGCGCCAGCGCGAAGTCGCGCGGCGATTGCAGCGCATTGACCGCGACCGGCGCGTACAGCGCGGCCGCCAGAATGCCGACCACAGCCGCATTGGCACCGCGCATCGCCGCCTGCGCCGTCGGAAGGCGGCGAAACTCGTCCCAGAACGGCAGCATCCCATAGACCAGCAGCATACCCGGCAGGAAGATCGCGACCAGCGCAATGGCGGCGCCGGCAATGCCGTTCGGCGCCGGGCCCATCACCGCACCAAGATATGCGGCCACGGTGAAGAGCGGCCCCGGCACCGCCTGCGCCAAGCCATATCCGGCCAGGAAATCCGGCTCTCCGACCCAGCCCCGACCGACCGTCTCGGCCTCCAGCAGCGGGAGCACGACATGGCCACCGCCGAAGACCAGGGCGCCGGAGCGATAGAAGGCGTCGAACAGTGCCGCCGATTGCTGTCCGGTGGTACGGGCGAGGATCGGCGCGGCCAGGAACAGCAGCGCGAACAGCGCCAGCGCCGCCGCCCCCCGCCACCGCGGCACGGAAAATCCCAGCCGGCCCGCAACCGACGGCGCCTCGGCGCGACAGAGCACCAGACCGGCAGCAGCCCCGGCAGCGATCGCCGCGATCTGCGCGATTGGACCCGCGGCGAAGGTCACGATCAGGACCGCGGCGAGCGCGATACCGGCGCGCGGCCGATCCGGCGTCAGGTTTTGCGCCATGCCGAGCACCGCTTGCGCGATCACGGCGACGGCGACCAGCTTCAGGCCGTGCAACAGCCCCTCCGCCGCCGGACCGGACAGGGCGCCGGCGCCGAGCGCACAGAGCATCAGCAGAGCAGCGGAGGGCAGCGTAAACCCGACCCAGGCGGCGACGCCGCCGCGCAGGCTCCCGCCCCGCGCCACACCCAAGGCAAAGGCGACCTGGCTGCTTGCCGGGCCGGGCAAAAATTGGCAAAGGGCGACGAGATCAGCAAAACTCGATTCATCGACCCAACGTCGGCGGGTGACGAATTCATCGCGGAAATATCCGAGATGCGCGATCGGCCCGCCGAAGCTAGTGCAGCCGAGGCGCAGGAAAGCCAGCAAAACCTCGAGCGGATTTCGCCGCTCCGGCGCCAGGGACTCAGGCATGATCCAACCGCACCGGCATCAGAAACCGTCGTGGAGCCAGTCGATCATCGCCCGATTGACCGCCTCCGGCCGCTCGAGGGTGGAGAGATGGCCCGAACCTTCGACGAGCACCAGCCTAGCACCGGGAATGCCGGCCGCCAGCTCCTCGGAAAGCGCCGGCGGCGTCAGTTGATCCGCGTCGCCGCACAGGACCAAGGTCGGCGCGGCGATCGAAGCCAGCGACGGTCGGCTGTCGATCCGACCCAGAATCGCCGATTCCTGGCGGATGAAGGCGGCCTGCCCGACCCGCTCGGCCATGCCGGTCACGATGCCGATCAAGGGCTCGACCAAGTTGTCCGGATGCAGCAGCAGCGGCAGCAGCCGCGGCGTCACGCCCTTGAAACGGCCGCGGCGCGCCAGCGCGATCAGCCCGCGCCGCCGCTCCTTCAGTTCCTCCGTATCGGCCCTTCCGCCGCTGTCGAGCAGCGCCAGCCGATCGATTCGCTCAGGCGCGCGACGCAGGATTTCGAGCGCGACATAGCCTCCCATCGAGAGCCCTGCGAGCGCGAAACGCGGCGGCGCGGCCGCCAGGACCGCAGACGCCATATCGGAAATCGATGATTCCCCGGTCAGATCCGCGACTGACGGCGCAGCAAATTCGCTCAATGCGGTAAGTTGGTACTGCCACAACGCAGCATCGCAGAGCAGCCCCGGCAGCAAAATCAGCGGTAACTTGGCAGTCATTCCGTCCCTTCGACTCGCAATGGCTGTGATCAAACGGCCGCACTGCCCGACATTCAACCCGGAATCGACCGTGGCATGGCTGTCCCGACCGCTGGGCACGAGGATGCAATTTGACATTTCGGTCAATAAAGACCACTTACACGACGCAAACATGCCTTAAGAAACTTACGTGGAACTGAAACGCTCTTGACTGATTTTGCCGATCTCGGCCTTTCGCCCGACCTCCTGGCAGCCGTCGCCGCCGCCGGCTATACCACGCCGACGCCGATCCAGGCCCAGGCCATTCCTCACGTACTCATGGGCCGCGACGTGCTGGGCTGCGCCCAGACCGGCACCGGCAAGACCGCCGGCTTTACCCTCCCGATGATCGACATCCTGGCCAGCGGCCGGGCGCGGGCGCGCATGCCGCGCACGCTGATCCTCGAACCGACGCGCGAACTCGCAGCCCAGGTCGCGAACGCCTTCGAGACCTATGGCAAGAATCACAAGCTGTCGATGGCGCTGGTCATCGGCGGCGAAAGCATGAGCGATCAGGAGCGCAAGCTCGATCGTGGCGTCGACGTGTTGATCGCGACGCCGGGGCGGCTCCTCGACCTCTTCGACCGCGGCAAGATTCTGCTGTCGGACATCAAGATTCTGGTCATCGACGAAGCCGACCGGATGCTCGACATGGGCTTCATCCCGGATATCGAGCGGATTGTCTCGATGCTCCCGAAAGTGCGGCAGACCCTGTTCTTCTCGGCCACCATGCCGCCGGAAATCCGCCGCCTGGCCGATGCCTTCCTGACCAATCCCAAGGAAATCACGGTCGCGCCGCCGGCCTCGCCGGCCGTCAACGTCGCCCAGCATCTGCTGATGGTCGACGAGCTCGACAAGCGCGCCATGCTGCGCCGGCTGATCGAACTCGAAGACGTCAAGAATGCGATCATCTTCTGCAATCGCAAGCGCGACGTCGACATCCTCTTCAAATCTCTGCAGAAGCATGGCTTCGACGTGGTCGCATTGCATGGCGACATGGCGCAGGCCAAGCGGACCGAGACGCTCGACCGGTTCCGTGCGAACCAGGTGAGGCTGCTGGTCGCAAGCGACGTCGCCGCGCGCGGCATCGACATTCAGGGCTTGAGCCACGTCTTCAATTTCGACGTGCCGATCCACGCCGAGGATTACGTCCACCGCATCGGCCGGACTGGCCGCGCGGGCAATCTCGGCCGGGCCTTCACTTTCTCCACGCAAGATGACGGCCGCAACGTCGCCGCCATTACCAAACTGATCGGCAAGGAAATTCCCGTCATGACCCTGGACGGCTTCGAGCATCCGAGCTTCGACGAGGAAGGCGCCCGCCGCCGCCGCAATCGCAAGCCCGCGCGCGACAGCCGGCCGCCGCGCGACGCTGTTGCCCCGCGGGAGATGCAAGCCCCGAGGGACGCAAGGCCACCGCGCACCCCAGCCGCAGCGCCGGAAATCGGTGCCGCGGCGCCGGTCGCCAGCGCGCGCCCGCCGCGCAAGCCGCGCCGCGAAGCGCCGAGTGCGGCCGAGCCGATCCGCATGGGCGGCACGCCGTCCAACGTCACGCCATTCGCCGCCTCGCGGCGCCGGCACGACGAGGATGACGACGAGCGCGTGATCGGCTTCGGCGATCACCAACCGGCCTTCCTGCTCCGCCCGGTGCGGATCGGCGGGCGCGGTTGAGTCTCCGGCGCCGATGAAGACCATCTTCATCAATGTGAAATGCGAACTCGGCTTGGCCTATAAGGTCGCCGACACTGCCGTGCAGCAGGTCGAACAGGTCTCCGAAGTCTATTCGACTTCGGGCCAGTGGGACCTGATGATGAAATGCTATCTCGACGACGAAATGGATATCGGCCATTTCGTCACCGAGCGGCTGCAGACCTTACCGGGCGTGAAGGACACTTTCACGTTGATCGCCTACAAGGCGTTCTCAGAGGACAAATCGCGCTGATCATCGGGCCCGTCCACGGCCTTGATCCGTCGGGGTCGCGCCGATCAGGTGGCGCGGAGCGCTAGCCCAACGTCGTCGAATTTCCAGCTGCACGCCGCACCGGTTCAACCGCCGGTCGCCACTGCATAGCGCCTATTGGCGCAGAAGCGGGTTGGATTTGCATCCAATCAGACGCTAAACGCAATATTTCAAAGAATTTCTCTCGCCGTCTTCATAATTTTCGAAGAACCCCCTATCGTGCAATTCCTATCTCATCAATTATTTGACATGATGGGTTTTTATAGTACACTTTCTCCGTAGAATGGAGCGCTTTAGAGAATTTCTGCTCTTTTTTCGACAGGGCTTCTCGCGCCTAGGACGATTATTTGTTTAGGGAATTTCTTGTCGATAGTGACGGGGCCGCTTCCGCTCCAATAAACCTACCTCAGACCGAATGCAGCCGCGGCCTCGACTTACGAAACTTCAACGCCTGTGCGGGGTCGGGATTGACGAATGCCAATCGGTGCTAACAAGGGACGGAACGCTATGCGCAATCAACAAACCCTCGGCGCGGTCGCTCTGGTCGCCGGAACCTTTCTCAGCGGCGTTGCCCAAGCGCAATCGCCCTGCCCGGCCGTCGGCGCCGACACCGGATGCGGTTCGATCATCACCGTCACGCAGACCGGCGCGATCATCACCAATACCAATCAGGGCCCGTATGACGGCTCGGACGACACGATCGTCGGTGTCATCAACAACAGCAACTTGCCCATATACAGTCTTGACCTGACCTCGGCTACGAATATCTTCGCGTTCGACGGCGACGGTATCGATTCGCCGCCCTACAACATCCCCGGTAACCCGCTCGATACAACCGGCTATGGCGGTCCCAACGCCTATTTCTCGACGATCAGCGCCGATATGACGAGCGGCCGCGTCAATTTCATCATCCCGATCGCCGCCAATGGCGGCACCAGCTTCTTCTCGTTGGAAAATGTGCTGGCGACGTCGACCGGTTGCACTGACCTCCTCAACAATTCGGTGCCGCAGCCGGCAGGCGGCGCCAGCATCACGACGACGTTCACGCCGCAGGGCAATGATCCGAACACCGGAGTGCCCTATACGATCGCCGCCGCGGCGCAGGTCTGCGGCTTCATCGGGTTCGACTGGCAACAGACCATCACCGCCCTGCCGACGCCCTTACCGGGCAACGGGTTCAACGCGATCGCCACACCGACCACGCCGCCCGCCGCGCCATTCAACGACCCGCCGCCCTCGGGATATGAGTATATGCTGCCGGTGCCGCCCGGCCCGCTTGATGCACCGCAGCTTGCGGTCTATTGGGACCCGTTCAACGGTGCGGACAGCGGCGGCTTCGGCTTGGCGGCCAATACGACGGCGACGCAGCTGACTTTCTTCGACAGCCCGGCCGACCCGTGCCTGCCCGGGATGCAGAACGCCGCGACCATCGCCTATGCCAACCAGGTCTGCGGCGGCGTCAATGTCCGGGCACCGGCCGGCAGCGCGATCGACTTCACCACCCATCTCGTCGGCCTCCAGGGCCAGTTGCCCGGAGCGGCGGTCGTTGATCTCGGCATCGGCTTCGACTGGACCAGCAATTTCAACGGGACCTCCGGCGGCATCGCCGTTCTACCTAGTCTCAAGCAGCCGGATCCGGGCAGCGGCGTCGGTGGGATCACCGTCACGAACTACACCGCGACGACCAATTACGTCGGGGTCATCGTCAGCGCGGTGAACGGCTCAAACGCGCGCGGCCCGTCGCCGCTGTTGGCGTCAGTCCTGCCGGCGAGCCGTTCGGTCGAGGTCGGCGCCACCGCCACCGCCTTCGCCACGGTCATCAACACCGCCGCAACCACCACCCCCGGCTGTTCCCTGGCCCTGACCAACGGGTTGCCGGCCGATTTCCACTATCAGGCGACGAACCCCGCGACCAACCAGGTGACTGGCTCACCCGATACGCCGATCGACATCGCCGCCGGCAAGGCGCAGAGCTTCGTCTTCTCCCTGACGCCAAGCGACGTGGTGAGCCCGACCAATGCGCCGCTGACCTTCAGTTGCACCAACATCGCGCCGGCGCCGACTTTCGTCGGGCTGAATACGCTGTTGTTCTCGGCTTCGGCGACGCCGACGCCCGATCTGGTGGCGCTGGGCGCCACGGCAAGCGGCGACGGCGTGCTTCATGTGCCCGGCGCCGCCGGTTCCGGCGCCTTCGCCACGGCGACTGTCAATCTCGGCAGCGGCGACATGATCACGGCATCAGCCAATACCGGTACGGCGAGTTTGCCGCTCGCACTCGCGATCTGCCAGACCGACCCGACGACCGGGCAATGCCTCGCCGCGCCGACGGCGAGCGTCACGACGATGATAAATCCCAACGCGACGCCGACCTTCAGCGTCTTCGCGACGGCCAGCGGCGCCATCGCGTTCGACCCGGCGAATAGCCGCATCTTCGTCCAATTCGCCGACTCGACCAACACGGTCCGCGGCGAAACCAGCGTGGCGGTCGAGACCCAGTAACAACCGGCGGGCCGGCGGCACCGCATTGCCGCCGGCCGACCGATCCGGCACACTCCCCGCCGGTACGCGAAACACCTGGCGACGGGCCACATCGAGATGGCGGGCAGCGGCGATCGACCAGGCCGACCGGCGGAAGGCGAGGATCTGGCGGCGGCCCTTGCGCACCATCGCGCCGGCCGGCTCGATCAGTCGGAGGCGCTCTATCGGCGTGTGCTCGCGCAGCGGCCGGGTCACGCCGATGCCCTGCATTTGCTTGGACTGGTTACGCTCTCGCGCGGCGATTGGCGACAAGCGATCGACCTGATCGGCCAGGCGTTGGTGGCAGCGCCGCGCTTCGCCCAGGGCCATTCCAATCTCGGCAATGCACTACGCGCCGCCGGCCGGCTCGAAGAGGCTGCGGCGAGCCATAGGCGCGCAATCGCGTTGCAACCGGGCTTCGCCGCCGCGCACAGCAATCTCGGTGTCGTCCTCGGCGAACTGGGGCAAGCGGCGGCCGCGCTTGCGAGTTGCCGGCGCGCGGTCGAACTCGAGCCGGACAGTGCCGAAGCTGGGACCAATCTCGGCAATCTGCTGTTCGCCGGTCAGGCCTTCCCCGAGGCAGCCGAATGTTTCCGGCGCGCCGTCGAGCGCGCGCCCGGCCTGGCCGCCGCCCGGCGCGGCCTGGCCGCCAGCCTGCGGGCGATCGGCCGGATCGACGAGGCGATCGGCGAGTACCGCGCTCTGATCGCCGCAAACGCCGAAGACGCCGGCTTGTCGAACGATCTCGGCCGGTGCTATCTCGCACTCGGCCGGTTCGATGAAGCCGTAGCGGCGTTTCGGCGCGCTCTCAAGATCGATCCGGACTGCGCCGACGCATACCGGAACCTAGCGAATTGCCGGAGCCTTGCAGCCGATGGGCCGGAAACGGCCGCCATCGCCGCCCTCGCGGCCCGCGCCGATCTCTCTGCAGAAGCGCGCGCTGCTGCCGGCTTCGCCTTGGGTAAGGCATTGGACAATGCCGGCCGTTACGATGCGGCGTTCGCAGCCTATGCCGACGCCAACCGCCGCTACCGCGACGAACGCGCGGCGCAGGGCGACCTCTTCGACGCGACGGATCTCACCCGAACGATCGATCGGCTGATCGGCGGCTTCACGCCGGAATTCTTCGGCGAACGGCGAAGCTGGGGCAATCCGACCGCGCTACCGGTCTTCGTCATCGGCCTGCCGCGCTCGGGTACCAGCCTGGTCGAGCAGATCGCCGCCAGCCATCGCCATGTCTTCGGGGCGGGCGAATTGAAGACCATCGGGACGGCCGCCGTCGAACTCGGTCCGATCGACCGGCCTTGGACAGAAGCAGCGGTCCGCCTTATCGCGGCGGCGCAGCTGGCGCGGCTGACGGCGCTCGGCGGCGATGCCCGGCGGGTCGTCGACAAGCTGCCCGACAATATTTTCCAACTGGGCGTGATCGCGACTCTGTTTCCCAACGCTCGCCTCATCTTCTGCCGACGCGATCCGCGCGATATCGGCCTCTCCTGCTATTTCCAGAAATTTGCTGCCGGCGCCCTCACCTTCTCCTATGACCTCGCCGATTGCGGCCGACGCATCCGAGAAACCGAACGCTTGGCTGCGCATTGGCGGCGCGTGCTGCCGCTGCCCTGGATCGAGATCGAATACGAAAGACTGATCGCCGAACCCGAAACCGAGAGCCGCCGTCTCATCGACTTCCTCGGCCTCGACTGGGATCCAGCCTGCCTGGATTTTCACCTTACGGAGCGCGTCATTCAAACCGCGAGCGCCTGGCAGGTTCGGCAGGCGCTCTACGGACGCTCCGTCGGGCGCTGGCGACATTATCAGCGCCATCTCGGGCCTTTGCTGGCGGCGCTCGACCTCAAGGAGTGATTGCCCGGCTATTGGCCGACGAGGAATTCGACCCGGTACCCGTCGGGAACCTTGTCAATGGCGACGAGATTGAGGCTGGCCGGTCCCGGTCCCATGCAGGCGCGTTTGGGACTGGGCACTCGGGTCACCGAATAGATGAAGCGATGCTCTGCCGCATCGCGCGTCACGCGCCGCTCGAACCCGGCATCCGCGCACAGTCCGACGCGCCAGTATCCCAGCACGGTCTGCGTCGCGAAATCCACGCTCGGGATTGTCTTCGACGAATCGAGTCCGGCGCAACTCTGCCGCAGGAGGCTCGGATCGAACAGCCGATCATAGCTCTGCGCGTCGTTGACGACGAGCGTCCACGGCGCGGTCGCGCCCACGCCTTGCTTGCCGCCGGCCTGCTGCTGCGCGAGCGGCAGAAAATTGAAGCACCGATCGGCGTCCAGGTCCTGGAACGGGACGATTTCAGCCGCACGCGCCGGCAGCGCGACGGCACCCGAAAATGCCGAGCCCATCGCGAGCGCGAGTACCCACTGCCGTATGACGTCGCCGTCCTTCGCCATCACGAAATCCGTTCCCTGGCCGATGCGAGTCTGCCGGTCACGCTAGACCCGATCGGCCAAGCTGTCGAGACTGCCCTCTGCGACGCGCCGCACTAACCGTCGACTGACGATTCCTGCTATCAGGCGTCGCACCGGCGGCCCGACGCGGCCGCGACAGCATAGCTTCGGGAGATCCGCGATGGCGCTGGACGGAAGCATTCTCGACACGATTGGCAATACGCCGCTGGTCGAACTCAGGCATATCGACACCGGCAAGTGCCGGCTCTTCGTCAAGCTCGAGAACCAGAATCCGGGCGGCTCGATCAAGGACCGCATCGGCCTGACCATGATCGAAGCGGCGGAACGCGACGGCCGGCTCAAGCCCGGCGGCACGGTGATCGAGGCGACGGCCGGCAATACCGGCATCGGCCTCGCTCTGGTGGCCGCGCAGAAGGGCTATCGGCTGATCCTGGTCGTGCCCGACAAGATGAGCCAGGACAAGGTGTTTCATCTTAAGGCGCTGGGCGCCGAGGTGCGGCTCACCCGGTCCGACGTCGTCAAGGGCCATCCGGCCTATTACCAGGACATTGCCGAGCGGCTCGCCCGCGAAATCCCCGGGGCGTTCTATATCAACCAGTTCCAGAACCCGGCCAACCCGCTGGCGCATGAGATCGGCACGGCGCCGGAGATCTGGGCGCAGATGCATCACGATCTGGACGCGATCGTCGTCGGCGTCGGGTCCGGCGGCACATTGACCGGGCTCGGCCGTTTCTTCGCGCGCGTCCAGCCGCAAATGGCGATGGTTCTCGCCGATCCGGAAGGCTCGGTCCTGGCCGAGCTGGTGCAGACCGGACGGAAGGTCGAAGCCGGCTCCTGGTTGGTCGAAGGCATCGGCGAGGATTTCGTGCCGGACAATTGCGATCTGTCCTTGGTCAAGGCGGCCTATACCGTCACGGACAAGGAAAGCTTCGTCATGGCGCGCGAACTCCTCGCCAAGGAAGGCATCCTCGCCGGCTCGTCCTCCGGAACCTTGGTCGCCGGCGCCGTCAAATATTGCCGTGAGCAGACGATTCCGAAGCGGGTCGTGACCCTGATCTGCGACACCGGCAACAAGTACCTGTCCAAGATGTACAATGACTATTGGATGTTCGATCAAGGCCTGCTCGATCGGCCGCAACAGGGCGACCTCACCGACCTGATCACCCGGCGCTATGAGGATGGCGGCACGGTCACCGCGGCGCCCGACGACACCCTGTTCATCGTCTATCGTCGGATGAAGCTCTACGAGATCTCGCAACTGCCGATCCTCGAAAACGGCAAGGTGATCGGCATCATCGACGAATCCGATCTGCTGTTGGCCGTCGCCACATCGCCCGAGAAATTCACTCTGCCCGTGCGCGCCGCCATGACCGAGAAGGTCGAGACGATCGGACCCGGCGCCACGATCGACGACTTGCTGCCGATCTTCGCCCGCGATCACGTTGCGGTGGTCGAGGAGAACGGCCGTTTCTACGGCATCGTCACCCGCATCGACCTGTTGAACCATCTGCGCCAGAAACTGGCCTGAAGGACGCGCTTCGCCATGACCGACCGCCCCAACCGTCCCGGCCTCGCCACGCGTGCGATCCATGCCGGGCAATCGCCCGACCCCTCGACCGGCGCCATCATGCCGCCGATCTACCAGACTTCGACCTATGTCCAGGAAAGCCCCGGCGTCCACAAGGGCTACGAATATTCGCGTTCGCAAAATCCGACACGGATGGCCTATGAGCGCTGCATCGCCGACCTCGAAAACGGCGCGCAGGGCTATGCCTTCGCCTCCGGCCTCGCCGGCATCGCGACGATCCTCGATCTGTTCGAGAGCGGCACCCATGTCATCGCCTCGGACGATCTCTACGGCGGCAGCTATCGGCTGTTCAAGCGCGTGCGCGAGCGCTCGGCCGGCTTGCGGTTCAGCTTCGTCGATATGGCGGACCCGGCAGCGGTGGAAGCGGCGATCCGCCCCGAGACGCGGCTGATCTGGCTGGAGACGCCGTCCAACCCGATGCTGAAGCTGATCGATCTCGACGCGATCGGCGCCCTGGCGAAGCGGCACGGTCTGATCGCCGCAGCCGACAACACCTTCGCCACGCCGGTCGTGCAGCGCCCGATCGAGCACGGCTTTCAACTGGTCATGCATTCGGCGACGAAATATCTGAACGGCCATTCCGACATGGTCGGCGGCGTGGTCGTGGTCGGCGATCATCCCGAACTCGCCGAGCGTTTGGCCTTCCTCCACAATGCAGTCGGCGCGATCCAGGGGCCGTTCGACAGCTTCCTCGCGCTCCGCGGCTTGAAGACGCTGCCGCTGCGGATGCGCCAGCATTGCGCCGCGGCGCTCGAAGTGGCGGCATGGCTGGAACGCCATCCCAAGGTGGAGCGCGTCTACTATCCCGGCCTCGCGAGCCATCCGCAGCACGCCTTGGCGCGGCGCCAGATGGTGGGTTTCGGCGGCATGGTCTCGATGAGCCTGAAGGGCGGGATCGGCGAGGCGCGGCGCTTCCTCGAACGCTGCCGCCTGTTCGCGCTGGCCGAAAGCCTGGGCGGCGTCGAGAGCCTGATCGAGCATCCGGCGATCATGACCCATGCGTCGATCCCGGCCGAACAGCGCGCCCAACTCGGCATTTCCGACACGCTGTGCCGCCTGTCCGTCGGCATCGAGGACACCGAGGACCTGATCGCCGATCTCGACTCGGCGCTGGCCTGAGCCGGCCGGCCATCGTCTGGCGCAACGCAATATTAATGTAAAACTGAGAAACAGCAGCGTGAGTTTCCCGGCAGGGTCATGGCCAAGTCCAACGCCATCATCATCAAGCGAATCAAGAAGGCCGGGCACGCCCATCACGGCGGCGCCTGGAAGGTCGCCTATGCCGATTTCGTGACGGCGATGATGGCGTTCTTCCTACTGCTCTGGCTGCTGAACGCCACCACCGATGCCCAGAAGCGCGGCATCGCCGATTATTTCGCGCCGACCCTCGCGACCAAATCGACGACCAGCGGCGCCGGCGGCGTGCTCGGCGGCCAGACCATGGCGACCCAGGGCTCGCAGCTCAGCAATGCGGCCCCGCCGGCGATCACGACCGAGCTCAACCGACCGCAGGATTTCGAAGAAAACGACGATGACGACACGCCGGGCAAGGCGGTCAATCCGAATGAATTCAATTACAACGCCGCGGGCGACCCGAATTCCGAGAAGCCGACGCCGAAGCCCGACGAGACCCAGGGCGGCGCTCAAGCCGAAAAGCTGACCGCCCAGGAAAAGGCGCTGCTGCAGAAGTTGACGCCCGGTCAGGCGGTCGACCCGAACAAGCTGACCGACGCGCAATTTCAGGCCTTGCGCGAATCGCGCGAGAACAAGCAATTCGAACAGGCGCAGTTCGAGCTGCGGCAGGCGATCCAGCAGGTTCCGGATCTCCAGCCGCTGGCCCAGAACCTGCTCGTCGACCGCACCCGCGAAGGCTTGCGGATTCAACTGGTCGACCAGGACAAGGCGTCGATGTTCGCGCTAGGATCGACGGAAATGAACGATTCCGCGCGCAAGCTGATGGGGCTGGTGGCGCAGGCGGTCGCGAAGCTGCCGAACAAGGTCTCGATCTCGGGCCACACCGACGCCACGCCCTTCGCCCGCCCCGGTGCCATGGACAATTGGGATCTGTCGACGCAGCGTGCCAATGCCAGCCGTCGGGCACTCGTGGCCGCGGGCCTGCCGGCGAACCGGATCGAGACGGTGCTGGGCAAGGCCGATACCGAGCCGCTGATCGCCAACGACCCGAACAGCCCGCAGAACCGGCGGGTGAGCATCGTCGTCCTGCGCGATGCCACGGCGCGGCCGGCGACACCGGCTGCTCCGACACCGGCCCCTGCCGCCACCTCCCCGCATTGATTGCCTCTTTCATCGGCCGCCCGTCCGGACCATCTCTTGGATAGTCTTGCCGAGCGGAGCCCGAATTGCGCGACCCGTTTTCCCGATCCCCCCTCGACCCGCCGCCCTGGTCGACGCGCGCCGACCCGTTCGAAGAGGTTCTGGAGCGGCGGGTTGTCGCCTATCTGATCGATCTGGCCGTCATCGGCGTGCTGAGCTTCATCGCGGCCATCGTGCTTTCGCTGCTCTGGTTGCTGAGCTTCGGCCTGCTCGGTTTCCTCTGGCGCCTGCTGCCGCTGATCGCCATTGCCTATACCGCGCTGTCGGTCGCCGGACCCGGTGCGGCGACAATCGGCATGCGCTGCACCCAGCTCACGCTCCGCCGCGTCGATGGCGGTCCGCCGACGCCGCTGCAGGCGCTGCTCTTCGCCGCGATGTTCTATGTCAGCGTGGCGCTGACCGCCTGGATCATCGTGCTGCTGCCGCTGGTGACGCCGCGTCACCGGGCCGCCCATGATTACCTCTCCGGCCTGGTGATGCTGCGCAGCGACCGCGCTGCGATCTTCTGAGCCGGCCGGCCCCCCACGGCTTGCCGCGCGCCGGTCTGAAGTCCGGCGGGCCGTTCCGTTTGGCCCGGAGCGTCCGCCCGTCTGGAGCGCACGGCAGCGGCAACTGCACGCACTTGGCACTGGCGTCCCGCCGCGTCCCGCGGCAATAATCGGGCAACATGAACAAACCGTTCGTCACCACACTTCAGCACTTCTTTCGGACGAGCGCGCAGCCTTGCCCGTATATTCCGGGCCGCGTCGAACGCAAGGTCATCACCGAGTTGTCGCCGCATGAGCCGCTCGGCCTCTATAATGATCTCAGCCGCGCCGGATTCCGGCGCAGCCATCAACTGGCCTATCGGCCGGCCTGCCCGAACTGCAATGCCTGCACGCCGGTGCGCATCGATGCGAGCGGCTTCATCGCCGGCCGATCGGCCCGCCGCCTGGCCCAGATCAACGCCGATCTGACGGCGTTCGAAGCGCCGGCGGTCGCGACGAGCGAGCAATACCGGCTGTTCAACCGCTATCAGCATGCCCGTCACGGCGACAGCGACATGGCCGGCATGAGCTTCGGCGACTTCCGTGCGATGGTCGAAGACAGCCCGGTCCACACGCTCTTGCTCGTCTTGCGCGATCCGGCGGGACGGCTGCTCGGCGGCTGCCTTGCCGACAGCCTCGATGACGGCATCTCGGCGGTCTACAGCTTCTATGACCCGGACGAGAACCGGCGCAGCCTCGGCACCTGGCTGATCCTGCAACTCATCGAACGGGTCCGGCGCCAGGAGCAGCGCTATGTGTATCTGGGATACTGGATCGCCGGCAGCCGCAAGATGGGCTATAAGACCCGCTTCCAACCGCTCGAAGCGCTCGGCGCCGCCGGCTGGACGCGGATCGATCCGGACGAGACCGAATAGCGGCGAAGGCCATGCCCGACCGGCTGGGCAGGCCGTTCGATCGAAGTTTGCTTGCTTCACCAGTAAATCGAGTTACGGCCCGTCCAGACTCTCCAAGCCGTGACCTTCATATCCTCATTCAACTTAAGAGGGAAAATCTCTGGTGGAATGCCGCCTTTCCTCGATGGGTAGCGGAGCCTCCACAGCTCGATTCTAGAACTGGAAGTAGATGAAGGCCTTCTGCACGAGCGGCAGGCACGCCAGCAGAACGGCCGCCAACGCGCCGATGCCGGTCCAGTAGATCGGGCGGGTCAGGGCGGGCGGCAGCCTCTGCGGCGTGGGAAAGCGGCCGATTAGATGGTCCGCGGCGATTAGCGCCAAGATCCAGCTTCCGGCATCCGGCATGGTGAGCCCGGCGGCGTGGCGTTGCCCGACCAGGGCCTTGAGCACATCGATCGCGTCGGCGTAGCTCGTGCAACGGAAAAACACCCAACCGACCATGACCCAGGACTGGGTAATCAGCAAGGCTATGCCGCACCACGCCCAGCCCTCCCAGTCGATGCCCAAGCGGAGGCAGCCGCGCAGTTTCAGCCATAGTTTGTGCAGGCACAGACCCAGCCCATGAAGGACGCCCCAGAGTACGAAATTCCAGCTCGCGCCATGCCACAGCCCGCCCAGGACCATGGTCGCCATCAAGTTGCGATAGAACTGCCAGGCCGGGCCGCGATTGCCGCCAAGTGAGATATAGACATAGTCGCGGAGCCAGAAGGACAGCGACATGTGCCAGCGCCGCCAGAACTCGGTGACCGAGAGGGCCGAATACGGGTAATCGAAATTTTTCGGAATGCGATACCCGAACAGCCGCGCCGTCCCGATCGCCAGCGCCGAATAGCCAGCGAAATCGAAATAGACCTGGCCGTAAAAGGCGATGGTCGCCGTGACCAGGGCATGGTCGCCGTAGCGGCCGATATCCGTGAAGACGGGATCGGCCAGGGCAGCCAGATTGTCGGCGATCACCGCTTTGTAGATCAGCCCCTTGAGCATCAGGCGCAACCCCAGCGCGTGGCCGGTGCTGGAATAGGGCGGTACGCGGCCGAGCTGAGGCATGAAGGAACTGGCGCGCACGATCGGCCCGGCCACCAACTGCGGGAAGAAGGCGATGTAGAGTGCCACGTTCAGCGGATTGCGCGCCGCCGCCGCCTTGCCGCGATGAACATCGACGACATAGCTGATGGCGTGGAATGTGTAGAAGGATATGCCGACCGGCAGCAGAATATCGGGGATCGGCAGCGCCACGTCGAGGCCGAGGAACGTCAATCCGGAGGCGGCGCTGGCGGCGACGAAACCGGCATATTTAAACCAGCCGAGCACGGCGAGATCGGTGCCGATGCTGAGCCAGAGCACGTGCCGGCGCGCCTTGCCGCCGCACACGGCCAGGAGGCGGCCGGCGATATAAGCGTTGCCGGTGACGAAGCCCATGAGCCCGCAAAAGCGCCAATCCCAAGCGGCGTAGAACAGGTAGCTCGCCGCCAGCAGGAACAGTTTGCGCCCGGCATTTCGCGGCAGAAGCCAATAGAGGCCATAGGTCGCGGCCAGGAACAGGCAGAAGCCGAACGAGACGAAGTTCACGGCGGCAGCAACCCGCCGGCGACGAGGCGGGCAGCCAGCCATTCCGTATAGAGCTGGCGTCCGGGGCCATGAAGGTGGGTCCCGTCGAGCCAGTCCTCATCATGACCAAGGGCTGCGATCAGCGCCGGATCGTCTGCGGAAATGCACGCGAAGGCGGTCATGGCGCGGCAGAACCGCCGAGCATAGATCGGCTCTTCGCGATAGCGCGACGGTGGCGCGTAGAAGCCGATCCGGGTGATCCCGGCCGCATGGAGCAGCGCGATTTCCGCGTCGAGCACGTCGCGCATCCACCGGCTGGGGATCGGCGCTCCCTCCTCCAAGGCCGGCGCGGGCGGCTGGGCGCGTTGACCCTCGGCCAGATCCGCGGCGATCTCGGCATCGGGGAAATGCTCGCTCTTCACCGGCGGATCTGCATGGCTCAGGGCAGGCAGCTCCGTCGACCTGATGCTGTTCGGCAGAAATCCGACATGCAGGAGATGGAGGGCGTAGTGGCCGACGAGATCCGCGAGCAGCCGCAACCGACTCGGCGGAGCGCTTTCCGGGTCCAGGACCCAATCCAGGCTCAGCCGGAAATTGCCACTATCCATCCCGGCGATCTCACGTGCGCTGAAGCGATTTCGTTCCAGTTGCAGCAACGGCTGAAGTTCGTAATAGGCGGAGATTTCGAACAGGACCTCGGCCGGCTTGTGCTTGGTTTCCGCCAGATAGCGCCGCAGGTAATGGAGCCGTTCCGGCACGGACAGCCCGCCGAAACCAAGCCGGATGACCGACATCGGACGCCCGGCGGCAGCGAGCGCCGTTTGCAAGGCGGCCTCATCGATACCGTATTGGGTTAGGCTCGACCCGACCAGGAGCAGTATCGGACGATCCGTATCGAATTCGACCAGATATTTCTCCATCTCCATGACCTGGAGATTGGGAACCAGGCCGAGCGCCGGCAGGGCGATGGCGAGCGCAGCTTCCGCGATCGCGAAGCCGCACAGGACCAAGAGAGCCGCCGGCAGCCGTCTGCTGCGGCCGCGATCCTGCGGCAGAAGCTGCAGCGCGATCAGGAGCAGACCGCCATAGCCGAGCATGGCGATCTTGCCGCCGAACGAAATCGCCATGCCGCAGCCGAGGAGCCCGACAACCGTGAGACAAAGGCGCCGATGCCGATAGAGTAGATTCCCGGTCAGCGCCCATACGGACCCGAGCAGGGCGGCGGCCATGAGCGCACCCTGCCAGCCGGCGCCGATCGTCCAAGGTACCCAGAGCACAAAGCTTCGTCCCGCGAGCCGCGGATCGCCGCCTTCCGGCAACGAGAAATAAAGTTCCCCGTGCCAGACGGAAAATCGGCCGCCGCCGGCGCGCCGGATCGCCTCATGCAATTGGTGACCCGGTCCGAGCGGGCGCCAATTGCCACCGCACAGGGCGACCGGCGCTTGCGCGAATGCGGGCCCGGCAAATCGGCAGAACCAGTCGCCAAATCCGTGCGACCCGCTCGGCAGCCACTCGAATAGGCTCGCTTCAGTGTGATGGGTGTCGTCATCCAGCTTGGGGTCGTGCAGCCGTGCCGTCCACGCCAACCCGCTCTCCGGTTGGATGTCGTCGATCCA
>Ga0181519_10000781_pt1 | contig 28324 bp, 23 predicted proteins | sample PEATcosm2014_Bin_26_FD_121102 | JGI IMG/M metagenome (GOLD analysis project Ga0181519, IMG submission 121102) | Peatland microbial communities from MTU Mesocosm Facility, Houghton, MI, USA - PEATcosm2014_Bin02_10_metaG | ecosystem: Environmental > Terrestrial > Soil > Wetlands > Peat | place...
CGGCGATCTCACCGCAATTGCCGCGGCACGGGGCACCGGCGCAACCGTTCGCTGTAACGAATTGTTTAACAGCCTTCCGGTTCGTGGCGCTTGGCCAGATCGCCCGATCGGCCAGATACCGCTCCTTGTCTTTGTCACTTTCAAACAGAACGTGTCTGCCAATATCATGGGCGCAATGCCCAGTAAGCATGTCGGGATTTGGTTTACCGAAAGAGTCTATAATTTTTCAAACAGCAACCATATTGTTACGTTTGATCGGTCGCCCGACGAGTTTCTTGCGAGAGTAGGAGGATCCTATGAAAAGGCTCACAAGAATCTTGGGCAAACAGCATTATATTACGCGGTCCCGCCCTGTTAAATATTTTTTACCTAGCGCATAGATCCAAGCGAAGGCGGCGGCCGGGGATTAACAAATTGATGAAAAAACAAAAGGCGAATGCACTGGCTACTGAGTCCTATGAATGCGTCCGTGTATTATCATCCTTCAAGATTGTGGATATCGCCATAAAAATCCGCGCTGCCTACCTCGGCGTCCTTCTGGGCATTCTGTGCGCTCCCCCCATGGCTAGCGCTGATAGGATTGGGCCGCTTGCCGGCGAAATCGTCTTCACGATTTTCGACGGCCACCAATCGAACCTCTACAGGATGGCGGCGGACGGCACGATGCCAGTGCTCGTTTTCAAGGGTTCCAATCATGTGAATGGCAGTTCTCTGGCGCCGCACTGGAATCGCGATAGGCAGCGCATCGTGTTCACGGCGATGCAGGATGGAAACTGGCGGCTCTTCTCCTGCAATCGCGACGGCGGCGATGTCAGGCCCGAACCGGGACCCTCGCTCTTCGATGATCCGCCAAGCAGCAAGCTGAACTATGACGGGGGACTATCCGTCGTTGCCGGCGACTTGTATTACGCTCCGAATGTCGGCAAAAAAATCAAACTATATGATTACCGCGCTGCCGGCCGAAAGCCACGTCCCGAAGACGATGACGGCGGCGCCAAAGACGCGTCGTGGAGTCCGGACCACAAATGGGTTATTTTCAGCGCCTGCGGTGAGAAAAAGTTCTACGATGACGCGGAGCCTTGCCATCTTTATATTGTAACACCAGACGGCAAGACGCGAAAGCATTTGGGGCCGGGCGCAGCGCCTGACTGGGCATCCTCAAACCCGTGAGCTTCGGGGCAGCTGCCGCCGGAATTGCGGTGACGTTCGATCCTTCTCGGTAGCGGCGGCTTCCGAGCGGCGATTTCGGCCGCGCAGCCCGTGCGAATTCAGTTCGGCGAGATTACCGGCCGAACGCGTCTCCGACAATCGCCGGCCGGTGCGGCGCGTCTCTTGAGATTTCCGGCGGCTCAAGGACCATCAAAATTTTTCAGGTGACCTTAAGCGCGCTAAGCCGGGTTCCGATCGATCCCCGCGCCGTCGATCTGCTTCTTGCTCGCGCGCGGTCCGTGTCGTAGCGGTGGGCGCAGCCATGGGCAACTCTGCCGGCGCGATGGAATTCTGCTCCTGATCGCACCCATTCATGCCCGAAGGGACGGTTCTGCTCGCGCAGGATGCGCTGGTCCGACCCGTCCGAACAGGAAAGCCGCGGCAGGCGAGGCAGGGACGGTTCGGGCGCCTCGCTTCGCCGCATTGATGAGGCGCGCGCAGGCGGATGCGCAAAGCGGCGCGGTTCGGAGGGGATTAAACAGGTTTTCCCTGCTATTTTTACGGATGCCGCCCCTTGCGCGATTATTCGCAGCTTCGTGCGCCACCATCCCCGCATGCGAGGCTTGAAGCAAAAGCGCCTGGATCTCCTTGGTGTTGCCGCAATTGCGCCCCAGTTTTCGTGTTATCAGACAGGCGACGGTGCGGATCGACAAGGTTCCGGCCGGGCGCCGGGCGGGTGACGGGGAAATTGCGAGAGATTCGTCATCGGTTCCCGGGCGCCGTCGGGCACGCGTCGCGTGATGAGGTTGGTTTCGACCGATTGTGATTGAGGAGGGTAAGATGGTGTCTCTGTCGAAGCGTTCGTTCGGGTTCGCCGCGGTCGCGCTGGCCGCGCTGGGTGTGGCATTGGCGGCGCCGTCGGCCGAGGCCGGCGTGCGGATCGGCGTCGGGATCGGCGTGCCGTTCTTTGCACCGCCGGTCGTGGTCGCCCCGGCCCCCGTCGTGGTGGCGCCGGGCTATTATCCGGCACCGGTCTATGCCGCCCCGCCGGTCGTCTACGGCGCTCCGGTTTATGGCGGCGGTGTCGTGGTCGGCGGCTTCTGGGGCTTCGACCGGTTCGGTCATCGCGTCTGGCATCGCCGCTAAGACGCGGCCGGCGCCGGGGGTGTGATCGCCCCGGCGCGCCGGTTGCGGTGCGGTCCGGGCGGTTGGAAGAGCGCAGGATGATTTCGGGCGTGGCCGCCGGAAATCATCCTTGCTTCGGTGGGCATGGACCGGGCCTCTGTCGACCCGGTCGTTTTGCCGACCCCAGGCCCTGATGACGTTCGCGGATCGGCTCCCCATCACGGCAACCCGCGGCCCGGACCTCGAGGCGCCTCTATTCGATCGCGAACGGGTCGACGCCGGTGATGAAGGTGCCCCAGTTGGAAAACGGGTCGCGCGGCAAATTCGGGATGAATTCGTTGCCGAACCACAGCTTGCCGAATTCATCCACGGCGGCGGCGCCGTAATCGCCCCAGCGGCCGACACCGTTGCCGCCGAACGCGGCGTAGCCGGTGAAGCCGTCATCGACCGCTTGGCCGGCCCCGGTCAGATGGATGGCCGGTCCGGCGCCGAACACGGAGAATGGAATGAAACCCGTGCTCGGGAAGATATTCGGCCCTGTGATCGTCACGCCGATCCCGCCCTGCAACGTCGCCGGCATGGCGATCGCCGGGTAGATGATGCTGTTGTCGGCGCCCGCCGCCGCGACAAGGCCCTGGTTTTCGAGGGTGCTCGACAGCACGCCGGCGCCGCCCTCGACGCGGAAATCGAAGAAGGCCATGGCGTTTTCCGTGGCGCTGCCGGGCACGACCGTACTCAAGGCGGCGAAGATCCGGCCATCGACAAAGACCGGCGTCGAACTCAAGCCTTCGTTGCCGGGGTCGAGCATCTCGGTCGGGTCGCCGACGCTGATGCCGAGCGGGCGCGGGCCGGTATTCGGCTGAATAGCCGGTACCGTCGGGCCGTAGCTTTGCGTCGGAACATCGACGGATGCCAGGGTCAGGCTGGGATTGGGCGTTTGCAGCGATGCGGTGCCGCTCAGTGCGAAGACGCGGATCGCATTGGCGCTGCCGGTTGCGCTGACGTCGGCAAGCGCCTCGAGCAAGTATTCGGTACCGCCTTCGGCGAGCGAGAACAAACCGCCGGGCGGCGTCAGGGTCGGCTGTATGGTGATATCGTTCGGCAGGACGCCCTGTGCGAGGGCGGGCGCCTTGCCCGCGGCCAGATCGAGCTTCGACAAGGCCAGGATGTTGTTGCCGGCGAATTCGCCGCTGAACAGGCCGAACAGGTTTTGCGAGATGAAAATACCCTGGGAATCGAAGCCGATCCGCTGGAAATCCGGAAAGCACGGGCAGGCGGGAAGATCGGCATTGGTGGTGTCGATCTTGAAGATGAAGAAGTTGCCGGTCGGGTTTCCTGTCTCGCTGACGGCGATGACCTGAAAGCTGGTGCCGTCCGAGTTGCCGGTCGCCGGAACGACCCCGAACGCCCATTGGGTCACGAAGAAGCGGCCGATCGAAGCGTCGAAATAGGCGCGCGGGTCCGCCAGAGACGGACCGAACGGGCCGTTCGGCTCGACGAACGCGCTGGTAAAGCCGAAGAATTTGTTGTTTGCGATCGCCGCGACCAACTGCTTGCCGTGCTGGTCATAGATGCTGAGCGCGTCGTTCACGTCTTCGACCACGAAGCCATTGCCGACCGCCAGCGCCTGATCCGGCGGTTCCAGCAAGATGTTGTTGCCGTTGTCGGTATCTTCCTCTTCGAGCACGGTAAGGCCGTCGAAGCCGTTGATTCCGGCGGCGCTGTTCGTGACGACCGGCAGGAACAGGGTCGGCACCGGGGCGACGGCGCTGGTTTCGGGCCGCAGCACGGATCGGACGCCGAAATGCGGCATGAGATGGTGGGCCGGTAGCGCCCGGATGCGCGCCTCGCTCCGTGCTTCGGGGCGCAGGCTCGGACCGGCGACAACCGATGCGGCGGAGGTCCCGGCCGCCGCCGCAGCCTGCGCCGCCGCGACCGCGGTGACGTTCACGGTGCCGAGCGCCTGCACTGTCACCGGGCTCAGTCCGATCGTCTGCGTCGCGGCCCGCGCATCCGCGCTGTGGCCCACGACGGCGGCGGCAATCGCGAGCAGCGATAGTTGCGCCGACCTGACCAGATTGCGCCGCCGATCCTCGAAACGCTTCGACATACGATTTATCCCCTGGCAATGATGGGTGAAGGCGGTATCGGGCTGGAAATCTGCAAGGCGGAGCGCGGAGTTCGGCGCACGCCGCCCGTCGGCTCCTTCCGAGAGTCGATCCGCAACCGCAGGATTGATAATTGATCGATATTTATGGCAATCGAATGCGTAACATTGCGAGTATTATCAAATTTGGCTGGCCGTTCGGAGTTTTTCGGCTTCGTTGCAGTTTCGTCGAGCGGCGGCGGGTCTCGTAAATTCTCTGATGATTTCGAGGATGTTCCGTCGCGGGCGCCATCGATTCGGGCCGGCGGAGGATGTTCCGGCCATCTCTCGCAATATTCTAAATCGGGTGACTGAGGTTTAGTATGACGCGGCGGTTGAACGCGCTGCGATCGTCGTTCTTCTGTCGCGGGTTTAATTGCGCTGCCGGGGCTCGACGTGGCATAGGTGTCCGAGCGCGAAAATCAATAAGCCCGGGAGCACGGCGTGCGAGCGAAACTCGGTTTGGTTCTAGCCGGCTGCACCTTGTCCATGGCCGCTCCCGCGGGCGCGGCGGAGCCGGGGCTCACCGTGACCATCTATCCGGATGACCTGGCGCTCGTGCAGGACCGCCGGCTGATCGACGTGCATGGCGGGCGCCAGCGGATCGAATTCGAGGACGTGTCGGCAAAAATCCGTCCGGAGACCGTAGCGCTCGTCGCGCCGGGCATCGGCATCGTCGAACAGAATTTCGATTTCGACCTGCTGACTCCGGGCAAGCTGATGGAGAAGGCGGTCGGCAAGACCGTCACCATCGTGCGCACGAATCCCGGCACCGGCGCCGAAACGCGCGAGCAGGCGCAGGTCCTGGCGACCAATCAGGGCGTCGTGCTCAAGATCGGCGAGCGGATCGAGGTGCTGCGCGATGACGGCCTGCCGGCGCGCGTGATCTTCGACAAGGTTCCGGAAAACCTCCGGGCGCGCCCGACGCTGTCGGTTACCGTCAATGCCGACCATGACGGCAGCAAGCCGGCCGTGCTCAGCTATCTGACAACGGGCCTCGGCTGGCGTGCCGATTATGTCGCCCTCTACGACGAGGCCGCCGGCAAGCTCGACCTTCAAGGCTGGGTGACGCTGACCAATTCGAGCGGCACGGCCTACAACAACGCCGAAATCGTGCTCGTCGCCGGCTCCCCCAGCGAAATCGCGCCGTTGCCGGGCGAGCCGGAGTATTACCAATGGCAGCAACGCCATTACCAGAACCCGACGGTGACTCAGGCCGGTACTGAAAGCGGCAGTCGCGAGCGCGTCGGCGACTTCTATCTCTATCCGATGCCCGAGCGTTCGACGATCGCGACCGAACAAACCAAGCAAGTGAGCTTCCTCGACGTGCATGGCGTGCCGGCCGAACACGGCTACGAGTTCCGCAATGCCTGGATGCGTACTCTGGGGGAGCCCGAGAGCGCCCGAACCGTCTACCGGTTTTCGACCGGCGCGCGTGCCGGGCTGGGCGATCAGCTGCCGGCCGGCGTGGCGCGGTTTTACATGCATGACAAGCGCGGCGATCCGCAATTTCTCGGCGAAAGCCGGATCGAACATACGCCGGCGGGCTCGACCCTGTCGCTCTCGACCGGCGATGCCTTCGACGTGAAGGTGAAACCCGTCGTGGAACAGCGCACCCGCCTCAACTCATTGCACTGGCGGACGCGGATGCACTACACGCTGAGCAACGCGCTGCCGACGCCGGTGGTCGTGACGCTGCTGCAGGACGGACTCTGGGGCGACACCAGGATTGTCGATGAAAGTCTGAAGAGCACGCGGCGGAGCGCCGATACGGCCGAATGGCCGGTGACCGTCCCGGCCAATGGCGAGACGGAGGTTACCGCCACTTTCGACTCGAGTTTCTAGCGGCATGCGGCGCGCAATCGCGGCGCTGCTGGCCTTGGCGATAGCCGGCGAGGCGTCGGCGCAGGATGTCGCCGCCGGGCCGCCGCGCGACCTTTCGGTGACGATCTACCGTGCGCCCGGCCGCCGCGCAGGGAGCATCGACCTTAATTGGCTGGGCGGCTTCGCGCTCGTGACCGAAACGCGGGACGTGACGATTCCCGCCGGCACCAGCCGGTTGCGCTTCGAGGGCGTTGCCGACAGCATCGAGCCGGCAAGCGCAATCGTCACCGGGCTGCCGTCGGGCGTGATCGAAAAGAACCGCGACGCCCATCTGCTCAGCCCGTCGGCGCTCATCGCCGCCGCCCTCGGCAAGACGGTGCGGGTGCTCCGCACCGATCCCAAGACCGGCCGGACGGTGGCAATCCCCGGCATCATCCGGTCGGATGCCGGAGGCGGCGTCGTATTTGAAACCGCGGCGGGCGTCGAGGCGCTTCGGTGTTCCGGCGCCGCCGAGACGTTCAGCTTCGATGCCGATACCGGCGGGGCATCCGCGCGACCGACGCTTTCGGTGCTTACCCGGAGCGACCGCCCGCTCAGCGCGACCGTCACCCTGTCCTACCTGGCGCAGAACTTCGACTGGTCCGCCGACTATCGGGCGACGCTCGCCGATGACGGGCGGACGATCGATCTCGGGGCCTGGGTAACCCTTGCCAACGGCAATGGCACGAGCTTTCCCGATAGCCGCACGCAGATCGTTGCCGGCCGGCTCAATCGGCAGACGGCCGGCCACTCCCATTCGGAGGCGGGTTCCTACGGCGCGACCGGCGCATTCATCGCACAGTGCTGGCCTCGCGGATCGACGCGCGATACCGCGGCCCCGTCGTCAATTGTCCGACTGGATTTCGGGCCGCCGCCGATGACGAAGGTTCTATTGTCGTTCGCGCCGATAACGGTAACAGGATCGCGCATTGCGGATGTTCAGGTCGCGCAGGAACAGCTGGGCGACCTCAAGCTCTATCGGGTGCCCGACCGGACCAGCGTCGCCAGCCGTGCGGAAAAGCAGGTGCGTCTGCTGGACCGCGCGGCCATTCCCGTCCGTCGTGTCTACGGCGCCAAGATCGCCGCGGACCAGGATCTTGACTATTTTCCGGCCCGAATCCTGCTCCGCTCGCGGAATGACGCGGCGCATCATCTGGGATTGCCCTTGCCGTCGGGGCGCGTCGCGGTGTTCGAGCCGCATGGCGGCCGCCCGGTGCTGGTCGGCGAAGCGGTGCTCAGGGACACGGCACAGGATGAGGATGTCGAATTCGAACTTGGCGAAAGCCCCAGCATTCAGCTTCGGCAGGTGCCGGCCGCCGGCGGAAGCGACGCGGCGAAACCGCTGCCGCCGGTGCCGGGCATCGATCCGGGGCGTGCGGCGCCGCTGCAACGCGAGGAGCAGGTCGAGATCGCCAATGCCGGCGGCGATCCGATCGCGTTCGAGCTGCGCTTGGTGCTCCCCGACGGGCGCCGCGTCGCCCGGGCCGATCATCCGGTGACGATCAAGGACGGTCAGCCCGTGTTCCAACTGGACATTCCGGCAAACAGCCAGGCTGCGATCCGCTACCAGACCCAGTGGTCCAGCCATTGATCTCGCGGGCGGCCGCATCGATCAAGCGGCGCAATCCCGGACAGGGCGGCCGGAATCGAACGCGGTTCCCGCCGCTCTCTCGCCGCCCCTTACATCCCGCCATTGACCCGCTTCTCCGGCTGGTCCGGCGGCATCGGGCGCTGACAGAAATACTCGCTGCTGGAGCGGCACGGCGCGCAAGCCGCCGGCAGCAGCGCGAGGGCCAGGAGGGCGAGGCGGGCCAGGAGCCGGCGTTTCGACATTCGATCCTCGGTCGTCTGATGGGCGGCAGGGGCGCCGACACTAACGCGATCATATTGCAGAACGGCGAGGTTTTTCGCGGTCGGGTTCGCGGGTGCCGCCGCTCCGCCGGCGGCACCCGATCGAGGATTTGACCAAGGCGCCGGGATTTGCTTCGCTCCGGCGCGACGCTCACACGGCTTGCCGGGTTCAGGATGATGATGATCGAGACGAGCAGGATTGCGCCGCCGCTGCCGGATTGCCCGGCGGTCTGACGGAATATGCCGGCTCCCCCCTCGATCGAACAGGCGCTCAGGCTGCATCAAGCCGGCCGGCTGGCGGAGGCCGCCTCGCTCTACCAGGCGATCCTGGCGGCCCGGCCCGATGATTTCGACGCGCTCCAGCTGCTGGGCGCGCTGTGCTGCGATGCCGGCGATCCGCCGGGCGCGGTGGCACTCCTGGAGCGGGCGCTGCTGCTGCGCGAAGACCCCGTGGTGCGGCTCAATCTCGGCCGGGCCTGGCATGCGCAAGGCCGGCTCGACGCGGCGGAGCAGCAGTTCCGCCTGGCCGCGGCCATTGCGCCCGGCCCGGCCCAGGCGCCGCTCTTCCTCGGCTTGCTGCTCAAGGAGACGGGCCGGCTCGCCGAGGCCATCCAATGCTTCCGGCGCGCGGCCTCGATCGAACCGCGCTATGCCGATGCGCATCTCAATCTCGGCAATGCGCTGCGCGAGGCCGGCCAGGGCGCGGCCGCGCTCGACGCCTATCGCCGCGCCGCCGAGCTTCGCCCGGGCCATGCCGAGACGCATCTGTTCCTCGGCCAGGCCTTGCAGGCAGAGGGCCAGGCCGCGGCGGCGCTGGTCAGCTACGATGCGGCGCTGGCGCTGGCGCCGGGCCATGCGCCGGGGCTGCTGCTGCGCGCCGATTGCCTGGCGGCGCTGGGCCGGCTGGAAGCGGCGGTCGAGGCCTATCGGCGCGCCATCGCCGCGCGCCCCGCGGCCGCGCCTTGCCATGGCAATCTGGGGGCGGTGCTGCAGCGCCTCGGCCGGCTCGACGAGGCCTTGGCCAGTTTCGCGGCGGCGGCGGCGCTGGCGCCGGGCTTCGTCGAGGCCTGGTACAATCAGGGCGTGGTGCTGCGCGATCTCGGCCGGGACGCGGCGGCCGAGGCGAGTTTCCGCCGGGCCCTGGCGCTCGCCCCCGATCACGCCGCGGCGCGCACCGATCTGGCCCTGCTCGAACTGCGCCGCGGCGACGATGCCGAAGGCTGGCGCAATTACGAGGCGCGCTGGCGGGCGCCGGGTTTCCCCGGCCGCCTCGGCCCCGCGGAGCAGCCGCAATGGCGCGGCGAGGTGCCGGTCGCCGGCCGGCGTCTGCGTCTGCGCGCCGAGCAGGGGCTGGGCGATACGCTGCAATTCTGCCGCTATGCGCCGCTGATCGCGGCACTGGGCGCTGCGGTCGAGCTGGCGGTGCAGCCGGCGCTCGAGCCTTTGCTCGCCGGGCAGTTTCCCGGTGTCGCGGTCGTGGCCGAAGGGGCGGCGAGCGCCGCCGATCTGCATTGCCCGCTGCTCAGCCTGCCCTTGGCGCTGGGCGCCGGCCGGATCGCGCCGGTGCCCTATCTGACCGCCGATCCGGCGCGCCGCCGCGCCTGGCGCGCGCGGCTCGGGCCGCCCGAGGGCGTGCGGGTCGGCCTGGTCTGGGCCGGCAATCCGGCGCATCCGAACGACCGCAACCGCTCGATCGAGCTCCGGGCGCTGGCGCCGCTCGCGGGACTGGCGGGCATACGCTGCTGGAGCCTGCAGAAACCGGTGAGTGCCGCCGATCGGGCGGTGCTGGCCGCGGCCGGGATCGCGTCCTGCGGCGATCTGCTGACGGATTTCGCCGAGACGGCGGCGCTGGTGCTGGAACTCGACCTCGTGATCTCGGTCGACACGGCGGTGGCGCATCTGGCAGGCGCCTTGGGGCGCCCGGTCTGGGTGCTGCTGCCGGCGATCGCCGATTGGCGCTGGGGAGTCGCGGCGGCGAGCGATTGGTATCCGACCGCAAGGCTGTTCCGGCAGGGCGGCGCGGGCTGGACGCCGGTGATCGCCGAGGTGGCGGCGGCGCTGGCGGACTTCAGCCACGTAGATTAGATGTGCAGTTGGCACTCGCTGCCGCGGCGGATCGGAGATCGAAAGCCGAATTTCGGCGGTCGGTTCACTTCTCCCCGAGAACCCGGGCGCGCCAAGCCGGCTGCTTCCGCCCGGTCAGCTCGATCTCCGACTGGAGAAAATCATAGACGACCGGTATCCCATGGTATTCCCCGGGGAGCCGGGATCGGTCTCCGCGTCCCCGAAGTGTAACTTTTAGACCGTATCCGCCGTCACAAAGCTGGACCACACTAACAGCGCGAGGGGCGGTCGGAAACAGATGTTCCCGATCCTCGAACGCTTGAATGTAGATGGCCTCAGCGATTTCTCGGGTAGCCATCCTAGCCGATCTCCATTTCACTCATCCCGGGAATCAAAGTGATGGGGAGCGCGTAAACAATTTGCTGCCTCGTCCCATTCATATCGTCGCCGACCTTGCTCCCTGCAACCACGATCGCAATCGGATGGAGGGAGGCGCCCACTTCCGCGCAAATCAAACCGCCGCTTTGACCGCACTCGATTCGACCGGGGCTGTCAAGGGCGATTTCGATTAAATCGCGGGCACGGAACCGACGGTTGCGGAGGCTGTCCTCGCCGTCGATGACCGCAGTAGCGGATACAAGAGTTCCCCGAGCTTCAGACACCCGACCTGCCGCCATGACGAACTTCGTCTGCGGCGGCAAAGTCCGTGGGTCCAGCTTCTGGGTCGCGAATCTGTGTACCCCGAATTGCGTGCGGGATTCGGCGATCGGGTAATGGCCGCCCTCGAGGTTTATAAGGCCGTAGTCGACCGCCCACTCATCGTACGGCGCAGTTCGTTCGTAATCTGCTGCCGAAAATGTCGACCCGTCGTAAAGGTGGCCCAGCCCCATCGCTTCGTCGCCAGGTGGCATCGGCGGCGAGCAGACCCAGAGATCCCGATTCTGGAAGGCTCGGCCATCCGTATCGTACAGGACATGTCCCGCGGTGAGGCCGAGATTGATGTTCGGGCCACCCGAGACCGGCCCAGGTGTCTTCAAGAACAGACCGAAGGAGCCGATTGTTCCGCCCGAGATATTGACCGGTCCGCCGATCTCGATCGGTGTCCAGAAACCCGAAGGAATTCGGCGCCTCCGCGGTCCTTTCCAATTGTTCGGCAAGTCCCACCGGTTGGCAAGCGTCCTGATCGGGCTGATCCAAGTGACGTCGCAACATGGCCCAATCGTCTGGTTAAAAAATTCCTTTAACACCTTGAGGGCATTGCGAGTAAGAGGGCGTGGTGACTGCACTCGAATGGCGAGACGCGCACCGTTGTTGCGACGTACCACAGACGCACCGAGAATAATCTGACGCTTCTTCGGCCACTCTACAGAGAATCCCTCGACGTCCTTGCGGAAGAGCCCACCGTTTGTTGGAATCGTCTCTAATTCACGTAAGAATTCGGCATCGGCGGGGACGAACTGTACAATCTGCTCGGCCATTTTCATGGCTTCGGTGTCACTCATCGTGTCTCGTGGACACCACGGTTCACCACGCTTCAATGGGCGAGCCGAAGCTGCCGACGGAATGACGGCTGGAAGTCCGACATGTTCAACCGTCCCGGCACGAACGGCGTGAACGTCCGGAACGGCGGCGGCGGTCGGAGCCGGAGAGGCGTGCGGTTCGATTCTGGCTGTTGGTTTCGCGGCGTGCGGAGTTTTTCCGGTGTCGTGTCCCGGCGTCTCGGATCGCGGCGGTTGACGCGTCGTGCTCGGCGAAGTCGGGGGCCCTGCGTCGGGCTGGCCGAGCGACGACGGACCTCGAAGGAGTGGGGGAAGGATCTCGGCGAGTGTCTTTGCAATGGGGGCGAATTCGGTTGGAATGCCGGGGGTCACGCCGAAATGGGCCTCGCCGGACGGAAAATGAATTTCAGCCCCGGCTTCAAGCTTGCTGATCAGCAAGGCGGCCAAGATCCCGAAGACGACGTAGCCGGTCGCGCGGGTGACCACGTCTCCTACCCCTGTCAGCGCGAAGTCCCCCGCCTCGAGCGCCTCGAGCGCGTTTTTCATATATTGTCGAAGCGCTTCGACCGTGCCGGCCTGATCGAGCATATGCCGAAGAAACACGTCAAGTTCGTCGACGGCGAGTTCGGCATGGGATATATCGAATGAGCCGGCCTCTGCCACCACGAGATGAAGAGCCCGTTCGACCTGAGTATCCGAATAGCCGGCGGATTTGAGCGCCTTGCCGAACAAATGCCGACCGACGAGTTCCGCCAATGCGAAATCGACCCGATGTTCTCCGTCTTCTATCGCAGCTAGAAAATCTGACATGATTTCGCGTTATCGCCTATCGGTTTTGCGGACCGTAAGAGGTTGTGCGAATTCAGTCAAGTTCCCTCTTGTCGAAGACCCCATGCGGGCGTTCTGCGCCATTATTCTCTCCGTTTGCGCGCATCGAGCTCGGCAATAGTGGAGAAATTGGCGGTTGGTACCGAAGAATCCAAGAGGATTCCCGTCCGACATAGCTGACCCGTCGCTGGTCACCGACTGAGTCGGATGGCGGTGTCAGTTCGCCGCTTGGCCCGCATGGGCGCCAGCGCCCATGCCGCTCGGGAGGACGCGAAGCTGAATCCTGTCACCACTGTAACTTGACGGTGCCGGCCCCCGCCGATACCCAGGCAGGGCGATTGTTGCGCAAGGTGAGCGCGTCTTGACGGCTGCGGCAGTGCGGCCAAGCGAGGGAAGAACATGGGCTCGAATTTGGCCAGATTGGCGCTCCTGGCGAGTGCCGCGCCGTTGCTTGCAACCGCGGTCGCGCCGGCATCGGCGCAAAGCGCGTCGCGCGAGCCGTTCTCCTTCGAGAAGGCGTTCGGCCGGCTGCCCAAGAACGTCGTCCCGATCGACTACGCCGTCGCGATCACGCCCGATGTCGCGGCGATGACGCTGACCGGCCAGGAGACGGTGACGCTGGATTTCCGCGCCGCGACCGACACGATTCAGTTCAATTCGCTGAACGAAACCCTCTCGGATGTCCGTCTGGACGGCCAGCCGGTCAAATCCGCGGCCTCTTCCGACGAGCAGCAGATCACGACCGTGACCCTGGCGGGACCGGCGGCGATCGGCCGGCACAGCCTGACCTTTGCCTATACCGGCAAGATCGAGACGGCGCCGCAGGGCCTGTTCGCGCAGCCCTATGCGAAGACGGGCGGCGGCGACGGCGTGCTCCTCTCCACGCAATTCGAGCAGACCGATGCGCGGCGCATGTTCCCGTGCTGGGACGAGCCGGCCTTCCGCGCCACCTTCGCGCTGACCGCCACGGTGCCGGCCGATTGGACGGTCGTTTCCAATATGCCGATCGAAAAGCGCGAGACGAAGGGCACGCTGGCGACGACGACATTCAAGCGCAGCCCGAAAATGCCGTCCTATCTGGTCGAGTTTTCCGCGGGCGACCTGGCCAAGATCTCCGCTACCAAGGACGGTGTCGACTTCTCCGTCTGGGCGGTGCGTGGCGAAGAGAAGAACGGCGCCATCGCGCTCGCCAACGCCGAGCAGATCCTCGGCGACTACAATGAGTATTTCGGCACGCCGTTTCCGCTGCCGAAGCTGGATTCGATCGCCGTGCCCGGCGGATTCAGCGGCGCCATGGAGAATTGGGGCGCCATTACCTATAACGACCAGCTCCTGCTCGTCACGCCGTCGAGCACGGTCGGCGACCGGCAGCAAGTCTACGCCGTCCAGGCCCATGAAATGGCGCATCAGTGGAACGGCGACCTGGTGACGATGGGCTGGTGGGACGATATCTGGCTGAACGAAAGCTTCGCGTCGTGGCGCGCCGCCAAGGAAACCGATCTGCGCAACCCCGCATGGCATTGGTGGGAATCGGAGGACGGCTCGAAGGAAAACGCCATGGCGGCCGATGCGCTCGTGTCGTCGCACGCGATTCAACAGCACGTCACCGACGAGCTGAAAGCGACCAGCGCCTTCGATCCGCAGATCACCTACTCCAAGGGCGAGGCGGTGCTGCGCATGATCGAGGCCTATCTCGGGCCCGACGTCTTCCGCGACGGCATTCGCCGGTTCATGAAGGCGCATGCCTATTCCAACGCCACCAGCGCCGATCTGTGGAGCGCGCTCAGCGAGGCGAGCAAGCAGAACGTCGCCGCCATCGCGGCTGATTGGACCGAGCGCCCGGGCTTTCCGCTGGTCGTGGTCGCCGCGGCGTGCGACGGCGCCGGCAAGCGCACGCTGACGCTGTCGCAGCGGCGCTTTCTGCTCCAGGGCAGCGACCCGAAGCCGGCGCGGTGGAGCGTGCCGCTGCATATCCGCTCCGGCGCCGAGGGCAAGCCGGAACCCGTGCTGCTGACCGAGGATGGGCAGAAGGTCGCCGCCGGCACCTGCGACCAGGCGCTGAGCGTGAACGCCGATGCCGTCGGCTATTACCGCACGCTCTACGACGATGCGACCTTGAAGACCGATACGGCGCAGTTCGGCAAGCTCGGCAATGCCGACCGCATCGCGCTCCTCGACGACCAATGGGCGCTGGTCGACGCCGGGCAGCAGAAGCTACCGACCTATCTGGCGCTCGCCGCGTCGATGGGCGACGATCTCGACGAGCGCGCCTGGACCGAGATCACGGACGCGCTGGGCACGATCGAGTTCGCTGAGCGCGGCACGCCGGGACACGAGGCTTTCGCCGCCTATGCGCGGACGATTCTGAAGCCGGTCGGCGATCGGCTCGGCTGGGATGCGAAGCCCGACGAAACCCCGGGTATCCGCAATCTGCGGCATACGGTGCTGAGAGATCTGGGCGCCTGGGGCGACCCGCAGATCGTCGCCGAAGCGCGCAAGCGCTTTGCCGCCTTCGCGGCCGACCACAAGACGCTGTCGGCGGACGATCAGGGCGTCGTGCTCGGCATTGTCGGCCGCATCGCCGATGCAGCACTCTTCGACGAGTTGCACAAGGTCGCGAAATCCGCCGAGAATGAGACGGAGTTCCGGCGCTTTTACCAGGCGTTGATGAGCGTACGGGATCCGGCGCTGGCGGCCGAGGCGGCGAAGATCGCCCTGTCCTCCGAAGTGCCGCCGCAGGCGGCCCGCCTGCGCTTGCAGCTGGTCGCCTCGCTCGAAAGCGCGAACCCGCATTTGGCGTGGACGACTTTCACCGAGAATGCCGACGCGCTGCTGGCGCCGCAGGCGAGTTTTGCCCCGTTGCTGGTCGCGCAATTCGCGCCGCAGATCTTCTGGGATGCGGTCCCGCTGGACGAGATGGAGATTTGGATCAAGGCGCATGTGCCGGCCGAATTGGCCGACGAACTCGGGCGCGGCATGGAAACGGCGCGCTTCAAGCTCGCCGAGAAAGTGGCGCTGACCGCGGCGGCCGACGGCTATCTCGCCGAACATGCGGGCGGAAAGGGTGCTTCCGAACGCCATTGAGCGGGCGCTCGCGCCCGCGGATTCTCGGCCCGGAACGACGTTGCCGGGGCGCTACGGCCCGTCCTCGGCATCGATCGCCCAATCCGCGGGTGGCCCGTCCTGCTCGGGCACGCCGGCGCCAATATCGAGGAAGCCGAATTCCTCCGGCAAGGGCAGCACGCGGTATTGCCGCGCGTTGATCCAGCCGCGATCGGCGATGACGGCGATGACCGAGACGACCAGCGGCGGCGCACCGTCGCGGTCGGGCAGCAGCGGCAGGGCGATGCCGCCGTAGCGCGCACGGGCACCGGAGGGGAAGAGCACCGGGCCGCCGAAGACGCAGCCGCAAGGCCGGTGCACACCGGTCCAAAAACGCCATGACCGCAAGCGCCGCTGGTCGGGCGGCGCGAGTTCGATCAGATTGCGGCCAGTATAGTCGAAGCCGAACAGGGCGCAGAGCCCGGTGCCGAGCAACCGGCACCGAATGACGCCCGGCGATTGCACTTCGAGGATCTGCAGCTGCGGGAGAATATCCATCAGCTCCAGCGGATCGAGGCGGCGGCGATGCGGCACGAGGGCATCACCGCGGATGGCGGTCCAATACGCATGCAGGGCGCGGCACGCCTCCGGCGCATCCGCCAAGGCCGGCGGCATGGACACCATGATCTGCTCCGTCAGGCAACACAGCGCGGGTTGATCAGGGACGCGAAGATTCCAGCCTAGCATCCGGTTGCATTGGCGACAAGGTGGGACGACTTCGATTTGTGGCGGAAGCGGGGTTCCGTCGGCTTTGACGGGCAATCGCCCGTCGACCGCGGCCCTCGCGCGGGCGTATCCGCATTCTATTGTCTTGCGGTCTCCGTGATCACCCAATCCGCCGGCGGCGTATCGCGCTCGGGCATCCCGGCGCCGATATCGAGGAAGGCGAATTCCTCGGGCAGGGTCAGCACGCGGCGCTGCTGCACATTGATCCAGCCGCGATCGGCGATGACGGCGATGACTGAAACGAGCAGCCGCGGCGCGCCCTCGCGGTCGGGCAGCAGCGGCAGCCCGACGCCCCTAAAGCGCGCGCGGGCGCCAGTCGGGAAGCGCACCCGGCCACCGAAAAGGTGACCGCAAGGCAGCTGAACACTGGACCAATGGCGCCAGGATCGGACAAGCCGCTGCTCCGGCGGCGCCAAGTCGATCAGATTATGGCCGGTGTAGTCGAAGCCGAACAAGTCGCAGAGCCCGGTGCCGACCAGCTTGCAGCGCAAGACGCCGGGCGCCTGCACTTCCACGATCTGCAGCTGCGGCAGGATGTTCTTCAGTTCAAGCGGGTCGAGGCCGGCGCGGCGCGGCAAGAGTGCGTCGCCACGAATCCTGTGCCAGTACGCGTATAGCGCACGGCATGCCTCCGGCGCATCCTCCAAGGCGGGCGGCAGGGAGAGTATGATCTCCTCCGTCAGGCTGCACGGCGCGGGTCAATAGGGGCGGTGGCAGCCTAGCACCCGGTTGCAAGGTCAACAAGATAGGACGACTGGGGTTTGTGCCGGCGGCGCATTCTGCTGGCCTCGGCGAGCTACCGGCAGTCGGCCGCGACCGGCCGCACGGCTCTCGCCTTGTGCAGCCGCTTGACGACAGACATGGCAGCGTCGGCGCGGTCGAGCAGTGACATCATCTCCGTGCCGTCTTCTGGAAACGCGACGGCCCCGGCGCTGACGCTGAGCTCCAAGTTCCGGCCTTCGAACGGGAATGGCCGGCGCACCGCCTCGGTCAGGCGTTCGCATTCGCTCTCGGCATCCGGACTACCGTCGATTCCGGGCAGGATGACGGCAAATTCGTCACTGCCGAGCCGTGCCACCGTATCTGCGGGGCGGCAAGCGCGCGCCAGCCGGGCGGCCACTTCCTTGATCGCGGCGTCGCCGGCCCGATGGCCGTGGCGGTCGTTGATCGGTTTCAATCCGTCCATGCCGAAGCTGACGATGCCGGCGTTGCCGCCGGTTCGCGCCGCCAGATCCAGAGACTGCCGCAGCCGGTCGAAGAACAGGGCGCGGTTCGGCAGCCCGGTCAGCGAATCATGCGTCGCCCGGAGATAGAGCTCGCTCGTCTCGTATTTGGCGGCATGGTACATCGCCGCGGCGATCAGCTCTGACATCAGCGCCAACACCATCACATCCTCCTCGCTGAAGGCATGCGGGCGGGGGGCGGCGACCTTGAGCGCGCCGACGATCGTGTTGAAATGTTTCAGCGGCGTCACGATCATGGCGCGCAGGCCGACGCGGCGGCAGGCTTCGCGATCGACCCGGGGATCGGTTTCGGCATCGTCGCAGCGCAGGATCGCGCCGGTCTCGACGCACAGCCCCGACAGGCTGCCCTTGCGCTTCAGGCGCAGGCCCAGCTGGCCGGCGGCGATGCCCGAAGCGGCTCGGTAGACCATCTCCGGACCTTCCGCCAGCTCGACCGCGGCGCCGCCGGCGCGGGTCAGCCGCTGCACGCGTTCGGTCACGAAGGCCATGACCCCGCCGAGATCGAGGCCGAGCTTGGCGATTTCGGTCTGCGCCCGGACGATGTCGAGCAAGGTCCCGGCTCTCGGCACAGAAGTACAGGCGGCTTGGCTCACGGCACCTCGCTGAATGCGGCCTCGCTCATGCCGCCGGGTCACTCAACCATGCAGGCGGTTTAGAATGGGTTCACAAACGGCTACCCATGCATGTCGGCCGACCGGCTCTTGTTCCGGCCGACCGGGCGCGCCACATACCCGCGGAAGGGCCGGTCTTGCGAACGGGTCGCGCGGCCGGTAGGTTGAGAGCGGCCGGTCCAGGCGGGCGGCCCAGCGAGCAGGAGCGGGTGAGATGGCGCGGTTCCAGGCGATGACGGTGACGGAAGCGGCGGCGGACCGCGTGCGGCATCTGCTGGGGCGCCGCGAGAAGCCGGCGATCGGCATCCGCGTCGGCATCCGGTCGCGCGGCTGCTCGGGCATGAGCTACACGATCGAATATGCCGATGAGAAGGGCAAATTCGACGAAGTCGTCCAGGACAAGGGCGTCACCATCCTGATCGACCCGAAGGCGACGATGTTTCTGATCGGCACGGAAATGGATTACGTCGAAGACAAGCTCCAGGCCGGCTTCACCTTCAAGAACCCGAACGAGAAAGGCCGCTGCGGCTGCGGCGAATCGTTCCACGTCTGAGCGGGATTTGTCTGAGGGGCGGCCGCCGCCGATGGAGCTGCTGCAGATCGAGGAGCCCGGCCGGCGCAGCGATGCGCTCGACGATCCGGGCATCGCCCTCGGGTTGGAACTGACCGGCACGGCGCTGCGCCTCGCCGCCGCGGTCGGCGGCAATGCCGAGCCGTTCCGCGCTGATTCGGGCGGTGTCGATTTCCTGCCGGCGCTGTCCGGCTATGACGAGGCGGGCGCGCTCGTTGCGGGCGTGCCGGGCCTGGCCGACCTGACGGCGATCGGCCTCGATGCGCTGACCATGCCGGACCAACCGGATGCACGCGGCGTCGCTGTCGGCGAGCGGGTCACCGCGCTCATGGCGGCGGCCGGCCGGCGCGTGGTGCAGCTGACCGGCAGGCCGATCGCCGGCGCCGCCGTGGTCGTGCCGCTGGACTCGACCTCGGGCTTGCGCTTCGCCCTGCTGCAGGCGGTGGAGGCCGCCGGCATTCCGGTGCTGCGGCTGGTCGAAGCCCCGGTCGCCTTGGCCGCGTCGCTGGGCCTCGGCGCGGGCGGCGAGGGCGCTTATCTGCATCTGGCGGCGGTGCCGTCGGGCCTGGCGTTGGCCCGGCTCGAAGTCGAAGGCGGCGTGATCCGCCTGGTCGGCGGCGCGGCGGTGCGCCATGTCGACGAGCTGCCGGCGCTGATCGCCGCCGAAGGCCGGCTGCTGGGCGTGATCGCACCCGGACTCGCCGATGCCGCGGCCATCGCCGCCGCTTCCGGGATCCGGCTGATCGAGGGCGGGGCGGCACCGGAAGCGGCCGTGTGCGGCGCCGCCTTGCTGGCGGAAGCGTCGCTCTAAGCGGGGGCGACGGCAAATTCGCTGGATTTGTCGGCGCAGCTGCGGGATATGCACGGGTTTGTGCAGCGAAGATGGTTCAAGGAACTCCCATGCCGAAGATGGTCTTCATCGACCCCAAGGGAAAACGGGTCGAGGTCGATGCGCCGAACGGGCTGAGCGTGCTGGAAATCGCCCATAAGCATGGGATCGATCTCGAAGGGGCGTGCGAAGGCTCGCTTGCTTGCTCGACCTGCCATGTCATCGTCGATCCGAGCTGGTACGAGGCGCTCAAGGATCCGAGCGAGGACGAGGAGGACATGCTCGATCTGGCCTTCGGCCTGACCAAGACCTCGCGGCTCGGCTGCCAGATCGTCATGTCCGATGAGCTCGACGGGCTGACCGTGCGCTTGCCCGGCGGCAGCCGCAACATGCTGAAAGGCTGAAGGCATCGATATGGAACCGCTCGGGCTCGAACCGCTCGGATTCGGGCCGGCGAACGGGGCGACCCGAATCGTCGTCGGCATGTCGGGCGGAGTCGATTCCTCGGTCACGGCAGCGCTCCTCAAGGAAGCCGGCTACGATGTCGTCGGCGTCACGCTGCAGCTCTATGATCATGGGGCGGCGGTTGGCCGCAAGGGGGCGTGCTGCGCCGGCCAGGACATCCATGACGCCGCGCGCGTCGCGGAGCGGCTCGGTATCCCGCATTACGTGCTGGATTACGAGGCACGCTTTCGCCGCGCCGTGATCGACGATTTCGCCGACACTTACCTGCGCGGCGAGACGCCGATTCCCTGCGTGCGTTGCAACCAGACGGTCAAATTCACCGACCTCCTGGAGACGGCGCGCGACCTCGGCGCCGCGGCGCTGGCGACCGGCCATTATGCCCGCCGGCTCGCCGGGCGTTCCGGGCCGGAGCTGCACGCGGCGGCGGAAGCGGCGCGCGACCAGAGCTATTTCCTGTTCGCGACCACGCGGGCGCAGTTGGGCTATCTGCGCTTTCCCCTGGGCGGCATGCCGAAAGCCGAAGTGCGGCGCGCGGCCGAGCGTCTCGGCCTCGCCGTCGCCGCCAAGCCGGACAGCCAGGACATCTGCTTCGTGCCGACCGGCGATTATGCGCGTCTGGTCCAGAAGCTGCGGCCGGGAGCGCTCGATCCGGGCGAGATCGTCGATCTTGCGGGCGACGTCGTCGGGCGGCATGACGGCATCATCAATTTCACGATCGGCCAGCGGCGCGGACTGAAGCTCGGCGGCACGGCGGAGCCGCTGTTCGTCGTCCGGCTGGAACCGGAAACGCGCCGCGTCGTGGTCGGGCCGAAGGCGGCGCTGGCCGTGCCGGTCGTGCATCTCGGTGCGGTGAATTGGCTCGATGACGCCGCCGCCCGTGCCGTCGGCCGCCCGGTGACGGTGAAGCTCCGCTCGGCCCAGCCGCCGCAGGGCGCGCGCCTGACCGCGACGGGACCGGACATGGCGCGCCTCGACCTCGACGCACCCACGGCGACCGGCGCGGCGCCCGGCCAGGCCGGCGTCATCTATGACGGCACCCGCGTCATCGCCGGCGGCTGGATCCGGCGCGAACCGGCAGGGCTTGACAGGCACCGCCCTTTTCCGGATAACCCCGGCTCTCTTGCGGCGGGATAGCTCAGCTGGTTAGAGCAGGGGAATCATAATCCCAAGGTCGGGGGTTCAAATCCCTCTCCCGCTACCACCGATACCGACACTCCCGACATCCAGGCGTCGGCAGTGTTCCGCTTTCGGCCTGTCCATTCCAGGATTGTGCCGAGGTCGCCGTGCAGCGTGGCGGCGATCTCGCCGCGCTTGGCGCCGGGCGTAAGCGTGATGTGCTCGATGAGGGCGCGGATCGCCTCCGCGGCCTCGTCGCGCTCTTGGGGATTCCGGAGCGCTTCCGCAAGGTGCTCGACCTTGCGGCGATAGATGCCGGCGACGTTCGGGTGGATGTCCGGGATATCGACAGGCGCGCGGGCGAGACGTTCCGCTAACTCGTCCTGCTTGGCTTCCAGGTCACGAAGTCGGTCCATGAGGGGGCGGCTATAGCCACCGTCTTCGATGACCGTGACGATCTCCTTGATCTTCCTTTCGATGTCGGCGAACGCCTTGCGGTCGGCGTCGACGGACGAACGCCGCTCCCAATTGAGACGGTTCGTGTTTTCGGCGTAGGCGCGCATTGCCTCGGCTGCAATCTCCGGCGCCATGAGCCGCTCGCGGAGTCCGTCCAGCACGCGGGCTTCCAATGTCTCCCGGCCGATGGTGCGGCTGTTGGCGCAAGAGCCGTTCATGACGTGGTTGGAACAGGCGTAGCGGTCCTGGCCGCGAAGGGAAAAGGGACCGTCGCAGCAGCCGCAGACCAGCAGGCCAGAGAGCAGCGAGCGCGGCCGATGGGTGCTGCGCAAACGGTTGGCCTGTGCGGAGCGGGTCGCGGCGATGGCCTTGGCATACTTGGCGGCAAGCTCGCCCTGGCGGGCCTTGGCGGCTTGCCATAGCGCGTCATCGACGATGCGAAGCTCGGGGACTTCCTTCGTAATCCGCTTTTCGGGTGGATTGATACGGGAGATGCGCTTGCCGGTGGTCGGATCCTTGAGAAAGCGGAGCCGGTTCCAGACCAACCTGCCGATATAAAGCTCATTGTTGAGAAGGCCGGTGCCGCGCGCGGCATGACCGCGCAACGTCGAGTCGGTCCACAAGATGCCATCGGGACCGGGAATGCCCTCATCGTTGAGGCGCCGGGCGATGGCGCGCGGGCTGATGCCGGCCGCGAACTCGCGGAAGATGCGGCGGATGATCTCGGCTTTAGCCTGGTCGATAATGCGGTCGCCCCGGATAGGTTCACCTTTGGCATCGGTGTGCTTCACGACGTCGTAGCCGTAGCTGATGCCGCCACCGGACTTGCCCTTCTCGACCCGGCCTTTGAGGCCGCGATGCGTTTTGGCGGCGAGGTCCTTCAGGAACAGGGCATTCATGGTGCCCTTCAAGCCGACGTGAAGTTCAGAGATCTCGCCCTCGCTCAACGTAACGATCTGCACGCCTGCAAAGCGAAGGTGCTTGAACAGGGTTGCCACGTCGGCCTGGTCGCGGCTCACGCGGTCCAGCGCCTCGGCCAGCACCACCTCGAACTTGCCGCGTTGGGCATCCTGCAACAGCGCTTGCACGCCCGGCCGCAGGATGACACTGGCGCCGGAGATGGCGGCGTCATGATAGGTGCCGATGACTTTCCACTGTTCCCGCGCCGCATGCTCTCGGCAGATACTGAACTGGTCCTCGATCGAGGCGGCGCTCTGATTTTCGTTGGAATAGCGGGCGTAAAGGGCAACCCTGGTCATGGCGTCGTCTCCGTGCTCAGTCGTCGGGCCGCCGATTGTCGTTGGCGGCATTCAGCCGTTCGAACTCTTCCCGTGCCATCTGCCGGCCGATCAACCGGGCGATCCGCAGTGCCGCCATATCGATCCGTACCCATACGCCGCCATCGCCATTGTCGTTCGCTGCTGACGATGATCCGTCGCCCGCAGCGCGATCGTCGTCCTCGATCATCGCCAACCCTCGCCTTGGAAAATTCCAGTCGAGAGTCAGAATTGGGCTTGGGTCAATACGCAGTCAATGACACTATGCAAGCAATATCAGTTAGTTATGGTGTGCGTTGGCGCAATATGGGCGGTTCCGGGATTGCCCATCGCATTCAGGGATGCGCAAGGACTGGCCAAAAATATCATGTTGCCCGCAGCCAATTCTCGCGTGGCAGGCCGTCGATGCGGGCGAATTCCCCTTCATTGTCGGTGACGATGGTATAGCCGAGCGCGACCGCTTGAGCGGCAATGAGCATATCGTTGCCACCGATCGGTGTGCCGGCCTGCTCCAGTCGGGTGCGGATCAGGCCGTAGGCCGTATCGGCGGGCGCTTCCAAAGGCAGCACGTCAAGGCCGCCGAGCACGGTTTCGAGCTGAGCCGTAAGCCGTGGCGATCCCTTCTTCGCCGCCCCATAGCGCAGTTCCGCCGCGACGATGATGCTGGTGCAGATTTGCGCTTCGCCGACCCTGCGGATGTGCTCGGCGACGCGGCCCTGCGGGTTGCGGATGAGGTCCGAGACGATGTTGGTATCAAGCAGGTAGCGCATCAAAGCTCAACCGGATCGGGGGCGGGATCAAGGATCGGCGGAAAATCCTCGTCGAGCGGGGCGAGTGTTGCCAGCAACGCCAGCAGCGATTTCGGCGGGGTGGGTTCGATGATCAGCCTTTCGCCGTCCTTGCGCATGATGGCATCCTCACCGGGAAGCTCGAACTCGCGAGGGATGCGCACGGCTTGGTTCCGGCCATTCTTAAAAAGCTTAACGTGTCGTTCCGGGATCACTGCTACCTCCATCAGCATATGCCAAAACATATGCCGCCTGAATTCACTTGTCTACCCCTTCAAACCCTACCGCGCCATGGCGCATGAAGCGCCCGTGGCTCAGGTCGATCTGCTAAAGACCAAGCCCCCGGCTTCGCCCGAAGGTCCAATCGACTCCGCCGCCGGGCATGGCAATGCCTGTGATATGGTGGCCAAGGCGCTGCTCGAGGACGGGCTGCCAGGGCACGAGGCTGAATCCGAGTCCGTCATCGATCATGGCAAATTTGCCGCTGGCGAGGTTGGCCGTGCCGACCAGCGTGCCGGTGACATGGTTTCCAGGCTCTGCCGGCGCGAAGGTCAGGCCGCGAGCCTTCGCCATCTCCGTGCCGACGCGGGCGAGTTCCTGCTGCTCCAGCCGTGACAACAGATCCTTGGGCACGCGGAGACCACCTTCGGGCGTGCGAGACGCGAGACCCTGGTCAACGAGGCTGTCCTTGCGCTGCTCCAGCGCCTGCCGCACCTCCTCCCCGAACCCGGCCTGAGTGAGCGGGGTCCGGTTGGGCGAGACCAATTCGCGGTCGAGCCAGGTCGCGCCGTCGCTGGTGATCTGCCGATCGAGATCGTAGGTGGAAAGAACGCGAAGGTTCATTCTCCGGCTTTGCGCCGCGTCATACGCTACTGCGCGGGTCTCGTAGTCGGCAGGGATCGACCATCGATCCGCATCCAGCCGCTCGACCACCCCGGCCCGGCGCAGCGCCTCCAGCCGGCGGACATGGCTCTCGACGTAACTGTCGTAGTCACCGCCCGGCACGCGGACATGTCCCGCTTCCGCTATCGCCCGGTGCTCGCTCGGGCGGTATATGCCGGTATCCGTCGCCAAAGCGGCGATGTTGCGATCCGACGCGCGCGGCCCGGGCGGCGCACGGCCAATCTCGACGATCGATCCCATTGGCGCGTCTTGCGCCACTGTCTTGTCGCCGAGCGCCACATGATGCGTGCGGCCATCGACCCCGTCCACGATCAGCGCCACCCGGTCGCCCAATTCGTCGGTCAGCCGCTTGCCGATTACCCGCCCGATGATGGATCGCGGCTCTTCCTCGCCATGCAGCACATACTGACCCATCGCGCGTTCCAGACCTCGGTCGGTCAGTGCACGGTTGATCGCCTTGACGATATCGCCGCGTTCGCCCAGCGCCCGCATCGTCGGTTCCAGCTTCTCGGAGATGGTCCAGACGCCCGGCTCGATCTCCCGAGCGAGACCATAGCGCTGGAGCGTCTGCAATCGACCAACCCTGAGCGTGCGGTCGAAATCGGCGCGGATCTGGCCGGCCTCAGGGCGGAGGTCGAGCACCCGCTCCGGCGCCTCCTCGATCATGGCGCGGTCGGTTCGGGTGAAGCGCTCCGCGGCGATCTCCGCCCGCAGCTTCTCGCGCAGCTCCAGGTCGGTTTCATGTCCCAGCTCCAGGGTCGCCCGCTCCTGGGCGCGCAGGCGCACGCCGTCGGTGATGTAGTCCTGAGCGATGATGAGGTCTTTGCCGAGATCGTCCTTGCCGCGGATGACGACATGGCTGTGCGGGTGGCCGGTATTGTGGTGGTCGACCGCCACCCAATCGAGCTTGGTCCCGAGATCGGCCTCCATCTGGGTCATGACATCGCGGGTGAAGCCGCGCAAATCCGGCAGGCGGTCGCCGTCCTCTGGCGCCACGATGACCCGGAAGGAATGCCGGTCGCCTTCGCCGCGCTCGACAAAGGCGCGGCCGTCCTCCCGATCCCGTTCCGGGCCATAGAGCTGGCCGCGCTCGCCGTCGCAGGTCGTGCCGTCCCGTTGAAGGTAGCGCAGATGGGCGCCGGCCGCGCCGCTCCCGAGCTTGTGCCGGACGATCCGGGCCTTCACCACGACCCGCCGCTGTCGCTGGCCGGCGCTCCGTTCCGCCGCCTGCCGCTTCAGCCGATCGGCGACGGCCTGGCCCCGCCCGATCCGCGAGCACCTTCCCTTCCGGGGCGCACCGCCGCGTCTCTTGCCGCCGGTGATCTGGGCATGGCTGAGCGGACCACCATGGGCCTTGGCCGCCGCCTTCAGCACCTGGGCGACGAAGGACTGTGACCGGCGGGCAGTCGGGCTGCCCTGGTCGCGGATGCGGCCCGTGCGGGGGCGGAAGTTGGAGGCGTCGTCGCGGCTCATGGTCGAGAGGTCGAGACGCATCCGCCGGCAGACAAGGCCGAACCCGTTGCTGTCGCACAAACGAGTGCAAAAACAGGCTCTTGGAGTGGTCGATGCCACCCGACTTGCCAGAAACAAGCCAGAAATCAGTGTGCAGACAAGAGCTTACGGGGAAACGCGAGTTTCCTTTAATCTTGCCCTCATTCTCTCTTCCGCCGTTTCTACGCTATACTATCCTGTACCGCGACCTGTCAGCATCCCGAAACCCAGGACAAGCCATCCCCTAAATAGCTTCGTCCTTCATACTCTCGATAACACGAGAGCCTTCGCTTTTGCGCTTCATACGATCGTCACTCATAATTCCAGGATATTTCTCACGAATAAGCAAAATCCACCGTTCGTAGTTCGCTATTTGATCTTCCGTCCCCTCCGGCTTGTCGAGATCGAAACGCGTTTTTGTCATCAGATACCAGATCAAATACCCCCTTATTTCAATGGGGCTGCGCGGGCTCGTTAGAAGAGAGCAGTCGTGACACGCAAGGAATAACGGTAACTCATTCTCTGTGTCGTCAAATTCAATCGTTTCAAACGGACTATTAATGACGTGCTTGAAGAAATTGCGCTTTTTGTTTAATACCGAGAATATGGCGGGATTCCTAAGGCTTGGATAAATCTGTGATAACCCATCAATTGCGCGCTTCTTGTCGAGCTCTTTTGCCGACCTCTCGAATATTTCTCGGGACGCACACGCCAACGTGTGAATGGAAATTGGATCCTCATTTAGAAAGAACAGGCGAACGGCCGTCTGCAGCTGACGACTTGCAACTTCAAACTTCGTCAACGAGACGCGGGTAGGGAATTCGACGACCGAGCTTGTCACTGTCTCTCCACCGCTCAGTTTTCGCTAAATCGTTCGCACCTGCCAGAGCAGCCCGGTCTACCACCCCCAGCCGTTGGGCAGAGCACGAGTATCTGTTATCCTACCGGCCGCAATGGAACTCCCAATGACAATGACCGCTTGAATCGCAAACGCAGTCAGGCGGAGGTGGTGTTTGGCCCAGCGGCACGCAGCCGAGCGGCGGGATGGGCACTAAACCGCAGTTTCCTGCATACGCCATCCCGGCCGTGGCGATAGAGATTACGGTAGCTACCCACACGAAAAGGCGACGGGAAGTTTTTCCCATTTTTCCCTCCTCAACTTTACATGGATAACTGTACCAGGTTTCCAGGGCAATCGGCCAGTCGGATCGCGCGTTCAAGTCTCACACTTGGTCAGAACCAAGAGATTCTCGATACCAAAATCAACCTATCCGTCCATCAGCGTGAATGTAGTGCGCTCGAACTGCTACGACCCCTTCGAACATTTCCCCCGCGGCTGCCTGGACAATCACTCCAGCGAACCGCCAGATAACTCCCCCGCAAACCAACGTTGGCATGAGCATTGGCCCGCCGCTTACGCCACCGATGTCATACGCTTGCGGCGGAAAGCCGCTTTCACCGAATGAGATTGATTTATCCCAGTCAAATCGGCACACGATTTGGTGGTCAGTGACGCTTGTTATCGCGGGCATAGCGAAGTATGGGGCCGTGGCGAAGGCGTGGCCCGAAATCACGCCTCGTGTCTGGGCGGGGAATCCTGCGAAGAACGCAAAATTACCTGCCTCTGGATTTAGAGGCTCCCAGTTTGGAGGTCCGGACGTTACTATGGATTTCCCAATTTGGTCTACGTCAGATTCAGTCACCCTGAATGTGGCGATGTCGAGATCGTCACGACAACAAATCAACTGAGCTTCAGGATCAAACAAGGCATCGCCGAGCTGACAGCCGATTGCGACAGCCGCCGCCTTGGCCTCAACGTATCCCCTGAATACGTGGGCGGCAGTTACCGCAAAGATACCTTGCCCCAAATCCACAAGAAAGGCAGAACCATTACGCAGCTTAAATCCAGCCTCCTGATCGTTAAATATCCACCACATAGGAACAGCATAGTTCAAGCCGCTGTTGAGTAAGAGTGGCCCAAGGCTATCAGACATAACCTGCTTTTTCTGTTCCTCGGACAGGTTGTTAAAATATTCTGTGGGTTTCAACGGCGACGACACGGCAATAATCCTCATGGAACGAGAGTAGGGCACCGAGCCGCCTGGGTTTTGGCCGGGCGACAATATCCGTGCGTGTGGCTATGGCTTCCACCGCTCCCACGGGAGTCAGATGGGAGCACCCTCCGCAGTCCGCAATCGTGGCCGCCGATGGCGAAGCTTC
>Ga0181519_10000783_pt1 | contig 28296 bp, 22 predicted proteins | sample PEATcosm2014_Bin_26_FD_121102 | JGI IMG/M metagenome (GOLD analysis project Ga0181519, IMG submission 121102) | Peatland microbial communities from MTU Mesocosm Facility, Houghton, MI, USA - PEATcosm2014_Bin02_10_metaG | ecosystem: Environmental > Terrestrial > Soil > Wetlands > Peat | place...
AGTTCGCAGCGTCTGAATTTCCTGTTGCTGATGGTGTGTCTGATGATCGGCACGGCGAGCTTGCCACACATCCTGACGCGCTACGGCACCACGGCAACGGTGCAGGGGGCACGCAGTTCCGTGGGGTGGACGCTGTTCTTCGTGGCGTTGTTGTATGTGAGCGCGCCGGCGTTGGCGGTGATGCTCAAGTACGACGTGTTATTGCACCTGGTCGGTGCACGTTATGAGAATCTGCCGGGGTGGGTGACGCAATGGCGGCACGCGACGCCGGTGCAGATGGACATCTCGGATGTGTATCGGGACGGGGTGGTGCAGTGGGGGGAGATCTGGATGCAGCCGGACATGCTGGTGCTGGCCGGTCCGGAAATCGCGGGGCTGCCGTATGTGATATCGGGATTGGTGGCGGCGGGTGCGTTGGCGGCGGTGTTGTCGACGGCGGACGGGTTGTTGCTGACGATTGCGAATGCGTTATCGCACGACATCTATTTCCACATGGTGGATAGAAATGCGTCGAGCCAGAAGCGGGTGACGACGTCGAAGATTCTGTTGTTATGTGTGGCGATGTTTGCGGCGTATGTTACGTCGCTGAAGCTGGGGAATATCCTGTTCTTGGTGGGGGCGGCATTTTCGTTGGCGGCGTCGTGCTTGTTTCCGGCGTTGGTGCTGGGGGTGTTCTGGAAGCGCACGACGCGGCTGGGCGCGACGGCCGGGATGGTGAGCGGGTTGTTGGTATGTGTGTACTACATTATGACGACGTACCCGTTCTTCACACGACTGACGGGGTTTGCGGGCTCGCGATGGTGGGGCGTTGACCCAATTTCGGCGGGTGCGTTTGGGGTGCCGGTGGGGTTTGCGGTGGCGATCGCATTCAGCTTGCTGGGCGGACGCCCGAGCGAGCGAGACCGGCATCTGGTGGACCATTTGCGGCGTCCGTGACGAGAGGCGGGCAAAGAAATTTTGCCGGGTTCGCACGAAAGGGTATGGGATGTTGCTGCCGACCTGCTATAATGCGCGACTCTTCAGGAGAGATGGATGAGCGGTTTAAGTCGCACGCCTGGAAAGCGTGTATAGGTTAATAGCCTATCGGGGGTTCGAATCCCCCTCTCTCCGCCACGAATGTTAAAAAGCCCTTGATTTTAAGGGCTTTTTTTATTTGCATTTCGATTGACTATCGATTTGACTATCAAGTCAGATGGCCCCCGTGCATTGATCAGCCGAAAATAGCCCGCACGTCCAGGTCAAGGGCACCGACGAATTTTTCCAGAGTATCAAGCGTAGGAAGTTCTTCGGACCGCTCTATCGTGCTCACGTAGTTCCGATCCATCCCGATCATATCTCCTACCGCCTTTTGCGACAGCCCGCGAGTAACGCGAGCATCTCTAACCGCGTGCCCGAATACCCCCGGCGGAACCGATTTCATCGATTGCTCGGTGTGCTCGCCGACGAGCAGTGCGCCCGGTTTCGTCTGAAGTGCTTGGGCGATCCGAAAGACCGTTCTGATTGAAACGTTTGGAGCGGTGCGCTCGATGCGGCTTATTGACGTTCTGTCCATGTCCACCTTGTCCGCGAATGCCTCCTGCGACAACTTCAAGTGTTTGCTGCGGGCTCTGACAGTTTCGGCAAAACGCTCTCTCAAGCTTCTCATCAAGACCTTCCCGAAGAACGAAGTCCCCGGGATAAAAGATGCTGTACTCGGGGCTCATCGTCCTGCTGGCTGGCGCGGCAGAAGGTGTCACAGCACAGTCGCTTCCTCCAGCCTGCCAGCAATACGTCACGGCGATCAATGTGTGTGGAGCGGATTTGGTCAAGCTCATCGAGCTGCGCCGACCTGCAGACCTTGAAAACACCAGGCGCTACGTGGACACGCGCGGATTGGTGGCGGATATTCGGGCGCACATCAAGAGCGACGGCTATGACCAAGTGGCTCAGGCGTGTGCGACGACGGCACGCGATGAACTGCAAAAGGGGATTATCAACGTCACAACGATGCTCACGTTCGGTGGTGGGATGACTTCACGATGCCAGCAAGCTGCGGGGGCAATCCGATGAATCGGGGGATAAATAGTTCGAGATGGGCGCGAAGCGCGCTGGTGGTTACGGCTATCGTGATCGGATCTGCTTTCACCGGGTGGGCACGGGCCCAGACGTCGCAACCCTCGTTCGACTGTCGCAAAGCGTCGAGTTCGGTGGAGCGCTCCATTTGCGCGAGCCCTTCACTTGCAGAATCGGATAGCCAGCTTGCACAGGCATTCGCGGCAGCGACGAGTCGGACGGTCGACAAGGCAGGACTTCGAAAGGATCAAAACAAGTGGCGCGTCACGGTTCGCGATAAGTGTAGTAGCGACGAATGCATCGCCGACGCCTATGTCACCCGAACACGCGCACTTCGTGTAAGTGCCGCGAACGGTCTGGTGCTCACACTTCCTCGCACTGGAGACGCGTCACTTCCCGCGAAGACGTCGGTATTTTCGGGCGCAGTTCTATACGGAACGCTCGTTTTTGATCATGACCCCGCAGGCGGCTTTACCGCACTCCAAGTCGGCGATCGGCAATACAAGCTTCGATACGTTTGGGATGTGCCCGAGCCTATTCGCGTACAAATCCAACGTCTCGAAGACAGCGCCCAGATTGTCTGCGTTGTCGGCGACCTCATCGTTTGGCCCGATGGCACGAAATCGTTTGATGATCGATCGCCGGTAGCCCTGCTCGTTCCGAAAAAATGACGACATCTATACCCATCGCAGATCGACATCCAATTTGCACAGGAGAGACAGCATGAAGGTTTTGATGAAGAAGGAGGAGACCGTCGTTGGCGTGAAGGTCGGTGTGGCTTGGGCATTCTGGTTCGCATTGGCGCTGCCGATCGTGGGGCTTATCGCCTTTGTGCGACGTCGCCTGTACATGCAGGCATTGATAGTAATCGGGTACATCGTTGCACAGACGTACCTTCGAGCAGGTAGCTCGATGTGGATGGGATTTGTTGACGTGATTCCCGCTGAATCGTCCTACGTCAGTAGAGACTCTTACATGGTATCGCTGTTGCTCTGGTGCGCTTACGGCTTATATCTCGGCCGCTATGCTCTTTGGGGAAACAAGATAACTGCGCAGATTCTTTCTCGTCGCGGATACATTTGCCCCATGCCGGAACACGCGGATCTTGCGCAGACGGCTTGGTCGGTCGGACACGGGAAGCCCGCCGATATGGGGGCGAGATCGACCGAAAAATAGAGGTTCTTCCGGTGCTTGATAAACGCGCGTCATACTTCAACTCGAGCCGGGTAACTAGAGATGTGTATCAATAATCTAGTGGATTTGGATTTGCTGAGTGCAATTCACTTTGCAGCCGATCGACACAAGAACCAGCGTCGAAAAGACGTCGAGGAGTCACCCTATATTAACCATCCGATCGCTGTCGCCCATTTGCTTGCGACAACGGGGAAAGTCGCTGAAATTTCCGTACTGCAGGCGGCGATTCTTCACGACACTATCGAAGATACACACACGACGTTCGAAGAACTGAGACTCCTCTTCGGCCAAGAGGTCGCGACGCTCGTTGCAGAGGTATCAGACGACAAGTCGCTGCCAAAGCAGTTGCGAAAGGACCTGCAGGTGCAGCATGCGGCTCAGAAATCGCGCAAGGCAGCGATGATTAAGATCGCTGATACCACCTGTAATTTGCGGGACCTGATAAACGCGCCGCCGCCGCAATGGTCTTTGGAACGCAGGAAGGAATACTTCGACTGGGCCGCACGAGTTGTGGCGGGTTTGCATTGCGAAAATGCTCCGCTCTTGCGAGCTTTCGAAATCGCGCACGAACTCGGGGATGGGCTGTATTCCGGCGACACGTTCAATGTGGGGTAGTAGGTTAGATCGGACCCCAAGGGGGTGACCTGACGGACTATTTCGTGCCACTGGCGTCTAGAGATTCACGGCCCCGGTGGATGAACTACGTCCGCTTGCTCGACGAAATTCTGCCGGGGTTAGGTACTGCAAACTCGAATGCGGGTGCACTTCGTTGTAGTGCATCCGCCAGTCCTCGATCACTATCCTCGCTTCGATCCGGTTGCGAAACCACTCCATCGCCAAACATTCATCACGGAATTTTCCGTTGAAGTTCTCGTTGGTGCCGTTCTGCCAAGGTTTGCTGGGATCAATCAGTGCTGTCTCGATCCGTTCTTGGACCGCCCATTTCAACAATGCTGTACTGACAAACTCCGGCCCGTTGTCTGAGCGAAGATAACTCGGTGCTCCGTGCACGCTGATCAATCGACTGAGTACCTCAATAACTCGACGCGAGCGAATTGATCCCGCTACGTCGATTGCCAGACACTCCCGCGTATATTCGTCGACCACTGTCAGGCATTTGACCTGTTGGCCGTTCGCGCAGGCATCAAACACGAAGTCATAGCACCACACCGAGTTTCGAGCTGCCGGCGCATGGGGTCTTGGTCGACTGCCAGCCACGCGACGTCTGCGTCGCTTCTTCGGCACTTGCAGGCCCGCCCGGGCCCAAAGCGAGGCACATCGATCACGACCAACAACAATACCTTCTCGGCCCAGCAGCACTCGGATTCGACGCGAACCGAAGCGCGGGAATTGCCCCGACAGCGTTCGCATCGCCTCGATCACTGGTGTGTTCTTGCCCGGCATCTTGAGCGTGTAGCCCAAGCTTGCTCGACTGATCTGCATAAGCGCACACGCTCGCCGTTGGCTCAAACCCCGTTCGACTGCGAACCGGACTTGCTCGCGGCGAGCCTGCACGCTCACCACTTTTTTGCGCCGATCTCCCTCAAGACCTGAATATCCAGTGCTTGGTCGGCGACCAGCTTCTTCAGCCTGACATTCTCTGCTTCGAGCGCTTTGAGGCGTTTGACGTCATCACTGACCATTTCGCCTAAGCGCTTTCGCCGTGCGTAAATCGACGCCTCGCTCACGCCGTGGCGCTTGGCCACCTCAGGCACCGTATCCCGATCCGCCTCGCGCAGTATCCGCACAATCTGTTCGTCGCTGTACCGACTTTTCTTCATACCAACTCCTCGTTTGAGCTGAGGAGCCATTATTTCTTTGGCACGAATTTCTCAGGACAGGTCACAAGTCGAGCGTGAGTCCGCGAAGAAGCGGTTGTCGCAAGTCGCCCATAGAGCGCCTGTTCCGAGGAATGAAAACGAAATGGGTGCCGAGCGTGGGATACGGGATGGCGCCGGAAGCTCGCTGATAAATCGGTCAATACCCGTTGCGATGATGTTTAACTGGCCGCGCCCGCCTCAAATCGACGATATCTTGTTTCCGACCCTAACAGAAGAGAAGGCTAGCCCGGCGTCAGGAATGGGCTAGCCTCTTCACAATGAAGTGAGATGCTGTCATCAAACGATCGTTTGAGATTTTCATTTTACTTTTCCAGACCTAATGTTTTGTGGGAAGTTCCGGGAACTAGGGTTTGTGCTTAGTTGTGCGTAATTGGATTTATGGTCAATTATCAGCAGAGCGAAATAATTGATTGGTAAAGTAGTGATTTAGACCGACGAAAACGTGTAGATATTCGCTAGGAATTTGTGAGTTTCATGCGAATGACGACCCGAGCGTGCTGACGGAGTAGCACTCTTTCAGGCATGAATTTTCACGGAACGCACGCGACTGGTGTTTGCGAAAGGGGGAGAGCATGCGCAGGACAATTTTTAGCTTATTTATTACAGTACTGTGCGCATTGATTTCAGTTCCCGCTGTTTATGCAAAAGAAAATCCCGGGGTGTTGGATCATAAAGCGAACCGCTATGTTGAGCTTTGTTTTCCGAAAGGATTAACTCCTGTAGTGGGAACCGGCTATGCGATTCTTGCGCTCAAGTATCCATCGATGGAGGCCGTCTCCCCGCATGCTCCTGTAGTGGCCAACGTGATCCGCCTAACCATAACTGGTCGCTCAATCGGACTAGGACTAGAGGACAGTCTTTCAAGAGGGCTTCCTCCCTCGGCTAACGATTCCCACTTCCAGCCAGGTATGACGACGTTTCAAAGACGCCTTGCAACCGGAAGGAGCGAGACGTATTACCACTTCCGGGCTACTGATGGACGACACGTCCTCTTCATAAGCCTGGGATCAGACTTTAGTGTGTATCAGTACCATACAACCCGAAACGACGGAGTTGCTTTGATGGGGTCTGTTAGCGCGGAGATTACAGATAGTTTTGTAAGCATTGATGATGCAATCAACCGGTTTGTTGGCAACGTAATTTGCCGATAACGTAATGGGAGAGATTTCGCATGGGCAGCATCGTTACACAAACTGGTGCGCAGACAGGAGATAGCATCATGTCGCTGAGCCAGGTGCAGGTCGACACGATTAATCTCTATATCGAACAGAGTAATGCTGGTGTGCCGGGCAGCCTCCCTGCCGGGTATCTCTATGTGCGATCAATTGTGTTGGATCAAATCGCGAGCGGCGATACAAATCCAGATTTAGCGACTATGGCCAACTGGCTTCAGAGCGCTGCGTCGATCAATGCAAATGACGGTTCCGGAGTTAGCGAATTCGTAAGAGGGGCGACCGAAGGATTTGGAACTCTAATTGGGAAACCCGTAAGCGACGCCAAATTCCAAACGGTTTCTGACGATCTCGCTTTGCGCGTGCTTTCTCGCATAGCCGGTGACGGCTACATGACAAGTGCACTGAGCACCATTAACACAGATGTCGGAACTGCGGTGGCAGCATTTAACTTTCCGGATTTTGGCTGGGCCGGTGCGCTGGGAGATTTTGTTCCCACTTGGGCGGGAGGATTAGGAGTACACGCAGTCAGTATCTCTGGGACGAATCCTCTCACGGGTGAGACGTCGGACATACCAGAAATCTACGATGCGACGCAGAACGCCAACATCACGCTAGTCGTCATGGCGAATCTAATGGGAGTCTCGCGCATTTTGGGCACCTGGGCTTCGCAAGCCTACGAAAGTTCGATGTCAAGCGTCGGCAACTACTTGGCGCAGATGTACAACATCCAACCGCCAGATTTCAATTCTTTGGTGTCTACCCTCGCCGGTGCCACGTGGGACTCCGCAATTGCCGTGGCAAGAGCTGGGCAAAGCATTACGCAAGCAATAGCTCCGTTGCTAAATAGTACCGATCTGGGTAGAAACCTATACGGTCAGATGATGCAGACAGTCGGGGCGGTGCTGTCCAACGAAAACGCCTCGCCACAGGCAATGTCGGACGCTTTCGCGAAGCTGATTATGGACATTGCGAAGAGTGTTGACCCAGCACGTGACAGTAGCTTCGGGGATTCCTGGGGGGAACTTGGGGCTCTGGTAGCAGCACGGGCGGATCTGAGTGCCGCCAACAAGGCGAAGGACCCACTAGTCCTAGATCTGAGTGGCAATGGGCTCAATCTAACGGGGCTTTCGTCGAACTCTCCATACTTCGATATCGCAGCGAACGGCTTCGCAAGAAGGACAGCATGGATTGGTGAAGGTACAGGAATCTTAGTATTCGCACCATCTGCGGGTGGGATTGTTACTGGAAAGCAATTGGTAACGTCATTCACGCAATTGGCGCAACTGGATTCCAACGGCGACGGGATTATTGATGCGTCTGATCCAGGATTCTCAACGCTGCGTGTGTGGATAGACGCCAACGGCGATGCTATTACTCAATCGGGCGAGCTCCGCACTTTGGCAGACCTGGGAATCGCATCGATTAGTCTCAGTACAAGTAGTGGCCCGGGGCAAATATCTGGAAACTCTGTTGACGCGATAGGAAGCTACACATTGCTGGACGGCACAACCAGATCGATTGCTGCGGTCTCGCTGGTCAACAATCCTTCGCTGACCATTCCCGATGAACACGTCGATATTTCTGATGCCGTTGCGGCACTTCCACAACTCGCCGGGCACGGGACGTTGACGGATCTGCGGTCTGCCATGATGGCGAGTCCGGCGTTGCAAGCCGCCGTACAGGCATTTCTTGGTCTTTCTACGTCTGCCTCCGCGTCGGCCGTCAAGCAGGCAGCAGAGCGGATATTACTCACGTGGACTGGTAGTAACGCATCTGTAGGCGACGAGTTTGCCCGTACGAGCTTTGTTCAGAGATATATCGGCGAACAATTTACCAACCTAATCACGGCTTCGTACCACGCGCAGCCGTCAATGAATCAGGCTTGGAATTCACTATTTGACGCCAGTCTTGCTCGACTGGTACTTCAGTCCGCTAGCGCCGCAGCGCGATTACCTGAGTTTCGATATGACGCCATAAATGATCTGGTGGTGCCTGTCACAGACATAGTCACATCATTGCACGACGCATATGCGAGGTTGGGCGCCATCAGCTCAACAAATTTTGCGGACTGGGAGCTAGTGCTCCGTACGGCGGACGCCTACCGATTTGAAATCGGATTGTCCACCGACTCGTTAGCCATGCTAACTGCAGCTGCGACTACGACTCAAGTTGGAGCTATTGCTAATGCTATCGCGACGAATCTGCAAGTCGGATTCGTTGGCGATGGGCTTGCGATTACAGGAACTCCTATCGGTGAGGTCATCTATGCAGGTCAAGGCGTTTCTGTGTTGGTCGGCGGCGGTGGTGGAGATACCTTCACTGACGCGTCGATTGACCATGACACGTTTGTCTACAACCTGGGCGACGGATCGGTACACATTCAAGAGTTCGATGATTTTGCTGTGCACCCCAGTAACGTGTTGGAGTTTGGTGAAGGGATATCGAAATCAGACGTTTCTATATTCACCGACGTCAACGGCAATGTCATATTCAGGTTGATCTCGGGAGAATCTGTAACCGTCGATGGAATGGCAAATAAATCCAATTACGGCGTTCAGTCTGTACGATTTTCTGACGGTAGTAGCTGGACCCGGTCACAGGTAATCGCGTTCAGTGTTGGGCCAACCGGTGTCGTTTCTCTCCATGACGTAGCGGGCACTCTTGCCGCGGATCTTCTGGATGGGGGGCCGGGCTCAGCGTACGCCGAGGGCCTTGGCGGGGATGACACGTTCGTCTTCAATGCGGGTTACGGAAGACTGGAGATCGTTGAGCAGAAAACCAAGAACAGCGATGCAAGCGTGCTTCGATTGGGTGCGGGCATTGCTCAGTCTTCGGTTAAGGTCAGTGCGGACAGAGAGGGAAACGCGATCGTCGTGATCGGTAATGAGGGGGATGTAGTTCAGATTGATGGAATGTTCGCAAGCGATTCCAAGGGCGTTCAATCGATAGCGTTTGCTGACGGAACGTCGTGGGCCGTCGGTGAGATTGTAGAGCGGGAAGTCGCTGCCGCGACCAACGCTGCCGACATCCTCGGCGGCACCGGTGCAGGGGAATTTTTTGACGGTAAAGGAGGGGCGGATTTCATTGCCGGGGGCGGAGGTGGCGATACGTTTGCCTTCAATCTTGGCTACGGCGCGCTCGAGATATACGAGTTGGAATCTGGCTCGTCGGTGAATATTTTGCGATTCGGTCCGGGGATATCAGCCGATAGCATCGCTGTTCGAATCGGGGATCTTGGTGAGATCTTGATCTACGACGGCATTGCGGGAGACGTTGTCCAGCTCGACGGAATGTTGGATTCCGCATCGGCAGGAGTGCAGGAGGTGCACTTTGCAGATGGCTCAGTCTTGACTCGGAAGCAGCTCCTCTCGAAGACGACAACGGGGACGTCTGGGAGCGATCATTTGAACGGCACTACCGAGGCCGACCTGTTCGATGGTCGAGGTGGTATGGACGTAGTCACAGGCTACGGAGGTAACGACACATTCGTTTTCAATAAAGGGTATGGCGTTCTCGAAATTAACGAGACGGATACTTCGGTGGGTCATCAAAACATACTCTCACTTGGCGTCGGCATTAACCCGAGCGATGTGCTTGTCTCTGGTGATGTCTATGGATCAGGCGTCTTGTTGACCATCGGAACAGACCAGATCGACATACGTAACCTTCTCTTGAATCCTGCTCAGTTTGGCGTGGACAGAGTAGTCTTCGACGACGGTACGGTCTGGACAGGTGTCGACTTGGTGGCGAAGGCTCGTGCCATTGAGGGCACAGTCGGCAACGATACGTTGTTCGGAACCTATGGAGCCGACCACATCGATGGTCATGGTGGGAATGACCGGATATTCGGACAAGGAGGGGCCGATACCATTGTATTTAACCAGGGATATGGGCTCCTTGAAATCAACGAGGGTGATTACACCAATGTCAGCACGTCCGTTTTGCAACTTGGTGTAGGAATTGATGTTGCGAATGTTCATGTGTCAATCAACAGCGGTGGTGGGGTCGAGCTGTCTTTTGCAGACGATCGAATTGTCATTGACGATATGACAGTCGCGGGTGCTTCGGCGGGCGTGAGCGAGGTGCGCTTCGCCGATGGGACCGTTTGGAGCCGCTCCGAGACCCTCGCCAAGGCCCGGCAGCAAATCGGGACGGTGGGCAATGACATACTTTTCGGTACATCAGGAGCAGAAACGTTCGATGGGAAAGGAGGAAACGATTTGGTGGTGGGCAAAGGTGGGGCGGACACGTTCTACTTTAACGCCGGATATGGTTCCCTTGAGATCATCGAGCAACCAACGGGGTCGTTTTCTGGTAGCACACTGCAGTTTGGTGGCGGCATATATCCCGGGGACGTTTCAGTTCACGCTGATGCCTTCAGCAATATCGTTCTGCAGATCGGTATCGATCGAGTGACCATCTCGGGAATGGCTGGGCCGGGCCCGAATGGTATTGATCGGGTTATATTCGCAAACGGGGTGGTGTGGACATACGGTGACATCATGAGCATGGCTCGAAATGTCATCGGAACACCGGGAAACGATACGCTAAACGGTACTTCCGGAGATGACTATATCGACGGAAAGGGCGGGCGCGATTTTGCCGCTGGCGCCGGCGGTGCCGATACTTTCTACTTCGGGCAAGGCTATGGCGCCTTGGAGATCGCCGACTTTCGTGAGGGCGCGGTCCTGCAGCTTGGCGATGGTTTGTCACCGGAGCAAGCAGCGGTATCGATTGTTGACGAGAACTCAATCCGTTTGACGTTCTCTACGGGCGATTCCATTCGCATAGACCGGATGTTTTCGATGGTGTCTCAAGGCGTCGATGAAATTAGATTTGCCGATGGGACCGTTTGGAGCGCGGCAGCAGTCATTGCGAAGGCCACCACGTTCATCGGATCAGGTGGCAACGACAGCCTTGTTGGCACTTCTCATGGCGACTTGTTTGATGGGCGAGGGGGCGACGATACGGTTATTGGCGCGGGAGGGGCCGACACGTTCACTTTCAATCCGGGATATGGAAGGCTCAGGATTGATGAATCGGATTACGTGAACCTCCCCACGAGTACCATCCAATTCGGCGAGGGGATATCGCCGGGAAGTATTTTGATATCAAATTTAGGCGGAGACCTGATTCTTCAATCGGGCACGGACAAAATAACCGTTGTTTCGATGGCTAAATCGGCCACTGCGGGAGTCAGTGCAGCGAGCTTCGCCGATGGGTCCGTTTGGACGAGGGATCAACTTCTGGCATCACTTCGCAACGTCCAAGGTACGTCGGGTAACGATAGCCTGTTCGGAACGTACCTCGGTGACTACTTTGACGGGCACGGGGGAGATGACGTAGTCACGGGGTACGGTGGCGGCGACACCATCGTGTTTAACGCGGGCTATGGCAACCTGGAGATCAACGAACTAGATTCTGGAGCCGATCCACATAATGTTCTTCTCCTTGGGCCAGGGATTTCGCCGGATTCAATTTCAGTCTCAATTGATGTGCAGACGTCGGGTTTCGTGCTGACTGACGGAGTTAAAGGAGATCGGGTTCTACTATCGGGCGCAGCCTACGCTTCCACACGCGGCGTTCAGATTATTCAGTTTGCCGATGGCACCACGTGGACTCAAAGTGACCTCATGTCTAAGGTCGGAACGACAGGAACCCTCGGTAACGATTCGCTAGTTGGCACTTCAGCGGCGGAATATTTCGACGGTCGTGGAGGTGACGATACGATCACCGGGGGAGGAGGTGCCGACACATTCTTTTTCGATGCTGGATATGGTGCACTTCAAATTACTGCGGCCGACTTTAGCAGTGCCATTAGCGTCTTGCAATTCGGGGCCGAGATAGATAAATCCAGTTTGTCGGTGAAAGCGGCCACTAATGGCGACATTCTCATACGCACCGGCGAGGATGGAGACATAGTCACGCTTACCAACGGTGAATTGACTTGGGCGGGGGTTCAGCAGGTAAGGTTTTCCGACGGTACGACCTGGACGGGAGATGAACTGCGAGCCATGGCAATCGCACCGACCACAGGTGCTGACACGATCATCTCATATGTCCCTGGTCACTATTTCGACGGGCTTGGGGGAGGTGACTATGAGAGCGGTTCGGGTAACGATACTTTTATCTATAACCCAGGATATGGGGCGCTAGAAATATCTGACTACGCATCCTCGGGGGTCACAAACGTACTTCGATTCGGCGCAAGCATCGTTCCAGAATCAATTACCGTTAACGTTGACGAGAAGAATGGAGTGCGTATAAGTGACGGGATCGCGGGGGACTTAATCACGATCGATAAGATGGCAATGATTCCCGGCACCTTTGGCGTGCAGGAGGTTCAGTTTGCCGATGGAACAGTATGGACCGCCGCAGACCTGATGGCCAAGGTGAAGCCCGCTGATGGAACTATTGGAAATGATCACTTGATTGGCACTGCCGCACCGGAGCTATTCGATGGTCTGGGAGGCGACGACACGATCGACGGCGGTGGTGGCGGCGATACCGTCGTGTTCAATCCCGGATATGGAAAGTTGCTGGTAAACGAGTTCGACTTTTCGGGGAATGTCATCACCAATGTGCTTAGATTTGGCTCGGGGATTGCCCCTTCGGATTTGCAGGTCAAAGGAGGGGCTGATCTTGGCGTGACAATCACAGACGGTGTCGCTGGTGATCAAATTCAACTGACGTACGGGTTGGTGCCTTTCATGGCAGGCTTCCAGGAATTTGAGTTTTCGGATGGTTCGGTGTGGACACTCGCCGACATCTTGCAGCGACTGGACACCGGAACCACTGGCAATGACGTGATATTCGGGGCGTACGGTACCAACGATAAGTTCGACGGTCTTGGCGGTAACGACACTATCAATGGAAATGGTGGCGAGGACACATATGTCTTTCATCCCACCTATGGTCAACTCAATATCGTCAACGGTCTAGCTTTCAATCCCGGGGCTACCGGAGAACTTGACCTCGATGGCGTTAATACGAATCAGATGTGGCTCGGGCGCGTCGGGGACGATCTCAAAGTCTCAATCATGGGAACAGACTCTGCTGTGACCATCGAAAGTTGGTATGCGAACGACGCCAACAAATTGGCCAGGATCGACATTACTGGCGTGCCGGGCGGCGACCTGATATTGGATAGCCAAATCGATCAACTGGTCCAGGCGATGGCGGCATTCTCGGCTAGTCAGCCTGGATTCGATCCAACCTCGACAGCAAATTCAGCGATTACGGATCAGACGCTGTTGGCCGCTGTTTCGGCCGCCTGGCACCAATAATTACGATCAGTGAAGGTAACGGCGCTCGGAGGACAACCGAGCGTCGTCTATCTGTCCGTGCTTTTTGTCGCTGCAACCAAATGGCCAAAACGCCGTTTGGCGAACTTCCAAAAATAAAGAAAAGCGATGAACGAAAATCCAATCGGGGATTGGGGACTGACGTCATTGATGGTGATTGCCAAGCTCCATGGCATCAACACCGATGCAGCGCAGGTCCGGCATCAAGCGGGACTTCAAACGGATGTGTTCGAGGAGCGCGACCTCATCTTGGCCGCTCGCCGTATTGGCCTTAAGGCACGAGCCACGACGACAAATGTTGAGCGCTTGGGCAAGCTCCCCTGTCCGGCAATGCTTTTGGATAAATCCGGGCGTCATTGTGTCCTTGCGGCGGTGAACGGCACTCGCGCACTTGTGCTCGAACCGGGCGCACCTGCACCCAAGATTTTCACACCTGAGGATCTGGTGGATCGCACCGGGGGCCGCGTCATTCTGTTCGCGTCAAGAGCGTCACTCGCGGGCGACTTGGCACGCTTTGATTTCTCGTGGTTTGTGCCGGCAGTCGTCAAGTATCGAAGACTGCTTGGTGAGGTGCTTGCGGTTTCCCTTCTCTTACAGATCTTTGGACTTGTCACACCTTTGATGTTTCAGGTTGTGATGGACAAGGTTCTCGTGAACCGGGCCTTCAGCACGCTCAATGTCGTCTGCGTTGCGCTTCTCGTTTCGACGGCTTTCGAGACGCTGCTTACACTCCTAAGAAACTACGTTTTCTCACACACGACGAATCGAATCGACGTCGAGTTGGGAGCACGTCTGTTCCGTCATCTCTTGGCGCTTCCACTTTCATATTTCGAGGCACGTCGTGTAGGCGACACCGTCGCGAGGGTTAGAGAGCTAGAGAACATCCGTAGTTTCCTGACGGGGCAGGCGTTGACCGCAGTACTGGATCTCTTGTTCTCAGTGGTCTTCCTGGCTGTCATGTGTATCTACAGCGTGAAGCTAACATTAATCGTCCTTGCGTCGTTTCCTCTGTACGTTGGAATTTCATTCTTGATCAACCCGTCGTTACGAACGCGTCTCGATGAGAAGTTCGCGCGAGGGGCGGACAATCAGTCTTTCCTCGTAGAAACTGTGACTGGTGTGGGAACCGTCAAGGCTGGTGCCGTCGAGCCGCAACTCATTTCTGTATGGAACAAACAACTTGCGGCATACGTTTCGGCGAGCTTCAAAGTCACTCAGCTCGGCAATTTCGGTCAGCAGTCCGTGCAGATGGTTGGAAAGCTCGTTACGGTCGGCACGTTGTTTTTCGGCGCAAAGTTCGTGATCGATGGCAAGTTGACGGTCGGAGAACTAATCGCATTCAACATGCTGTCGCAGCGTGTTGCCGCTCCGGTTTTACGCCTGGCCCAACTTTGGCAAGATTTCCAGCAAGTTGGTATTTCCGTCTTGCGACTCGGCGATATTTTGAACGCGAGACCTGAGGCCGAAGCCAACCGCCAAACTTTGCCCACGCTGCGCGGCGAAATCGGTCTCGAATCGGTTCGCTTTAGGTATCGCCCGGATACGCCATACGTGCTGGATTCCATCAACCTCCGGATAACGGCGGGACAGACCATTGGGATCGTGGGCAGATCTGGGTCTGGGAAGAGCACGCTGACGAAATTGATTCAAAGACTGTATATCCCGGAGCACGGCCGAGTGACAGTCGATGGGATCGACGTTGCTCTGACCGACCCGGCCTGGTTACGCAGGCACATCGGGGTCGTATTGCAAGAGAATTTTCTCTTCAACAAATCCATCCGCGACAACATCGCACTTTCCGATCCTGGCGCTGACTTAGCTCGGGTTATCCGCGCGGCTACGTTGGCCGGAGCGCACGACTTCATCTCGGCGTTGCCTGAAGGATATGAAACGATGGTGGGAGAACGTGGAGCCTCGCTTTCTGGAGGCCAACGTCAACGCATTGCAATCGCGCGCGCATTGATTACAAACCCTGTCATCCTCATCTTCGATGAGGCGACTAGTGCGTTGGATGTTGAAACTGAGGCCATCATCCAACAGAACATGTCGGCCATTTGCAAGGGGCGGACAGTCATCATCATCGCTCACCGATTGAGTGCCGTCAGGCACGCTCATCACATCGTTGCGATGGAGGGAGGAAGAATTATTGAGCAGGGTACGCACGAAGCCCTGCTTGGTTCTGGGGGATATTACGCTCGGATGGTTTCTGCTCAAGCTGCCTAAAAATATATGCGATTCTTGCGAGCCCAAGCATTCGGGGACCTCTTGCGGAGGTATGGGGTTGTATTCAAGGCCGCATGGGAAATGCGGCTCCAACTAGATGCAAAGGAACGGCCTGCTGACGAGCTGCAGTTTTTGCCGGCGAATCTCGAGCTGATTGAGACCCCACCTCATCCGATACCCAAATGGACCATGCGCCTGGTGTGCCTTCTGGCGGCTGCGGTGCTTCTGACCGCAATTGTTGGGAGATTAGATATCGTCGCGACGGCGAAAGGAAAGCTGATTCCGAGCGACAGGGTCAAGATCATTCAACCAGCCATAACTGGCGTGGTCCGAAGAATCGATGTACGAGATGGCCAGCGAGTCACAGGTGGCCAGTCGCTGGTAGTTCTCGATGCTACACAGGCGGCCGCTGACGCACACAAAGCTAAGACGTCAAAGGTTGATGCGGCACTTACTGCTGCACGTGCGCGTGCGCTACTCATTTCAGTCAAGGTGGGGAGGCCCCCACAACTGGAGCTAGTGGATGACGCTTCTGAAGCGCAACAGCGTGAGGCGCAGAACTTCGCCAACGGGTCCTTCGACGAATACGTCAACAAACTGTCGAGCGCTCGCGCCGAACTCGATCGGCGCCAAGCCGAGTTGACGACAAACCTTCGCGTTCTGGAGAAGCTGAGTGCAACAGCGCCGCTGATGCGTCAGGAGGCTAACGACTATCGTGAGTTGGCGAGAGATAAGTATGTTTCTCAGCACGACTATCTCGAAAAGGAGAGGGCTGCGATTGAGCGGGAACATGAGTTAACCGCACAGAAGAGCCATTGTCGAGAGCTGTCATCGGCGGTTACACAACAACAGTCCATCGTGGCCCAGACAACTGCACAGTTCCGGCGAGAGCAGCTCGACGAGCTGGATAAGGCAACACATCAATTTACTCAGAACCAAGACGATCAGACAAAAGCTGAGACGCGTCAGAACCTCCTAACACTGAGTGCCCCTGTGGACGGAACGGTGCAGCAGCTTGCTGTCCATACAGTAGGTGGTGTCGTGACCACTGCGCAAGCCTTGATGGAGATTGTTCCTGACGATGCAATTGAGGTGGAAGCCAATGTCGAGAACAAAGATATCGGATTCGTGAAGGAAGGGCAGACTGCTGTTGTGAAGCTCGATGCCTTCCCGTACACCCGTTACGGTTTTATGGAGGGGCGAGTCATTTCGGTCTCAAACGATGCGGTCCAAGACAAGGGGCGCAAAGGTGAGATGACTTTCATGGCACGCATCAAGCTTCCTAGTGGTCACATGAAGGTGGACGGAAAGTCAATCAACCTCACGCCGGGCATGTCGGCAGTAGTCGAGATCAAGACGGGGCGAAGAAGTGTCATTGGGTACTTCATGGAGCCGCTACTCCAACACGCGGATGAGAGTCTCCATGAGCGGTAAATTCCAGCATCAATGCGTGCAGGCACTGCGAGTCATTCGCGTCAAATGGTTCTTTTCGACAGCGATGATGTTGACTGTATCGCAGTCCGCATTCGCCGTTGACGTATTCAACACTGAGTCTCAGATGTCGGATCCCCGCTGGACGTCGGGGCAATCGACTATGTCGTATCGAGGATGCCGGGTTGATGTCACGACGGGGCCACTTGAACTTGCCGATGCCGTTGATCAGGCGCTATGCAACAGCCCCAAAACGCGAGCGGTTTGGGCCCAGGTAAAAGCACAAGCTGCTCAGGTCGGACAAGCGAAGGCGGCGTTTCTGCCCACCATTTCCGCCTCCTGGCAGGGGGTGCGAGACGACCAACTGACGGATGTTGCAGATCATCCTACGTTGAGCTCGAACCACCGAGCCACCATTCAAACATCGAGTGTTTGGATGGACTGGGTCCTCTACGACTTCGGTGCTCGAAACGCGGCGCTTTCCAACACGAAGTCGTTGATGAATGCTGCCAAATACCAATTCGACGCGCAATTGCAGGAGACATTTTCAACTGTCGCGACGGACTACTACGGCGCCGTGGCTGCTGACCAGAAATTTGCAACCGCGCGAGAGTCGGCAAGCATCGCCGAAAGCAGCCTCAAGGTGGCGGCTGCTCGTGTCGAGAGGGGCGTCGCATCGATAAGCGATGAGTTGCAAGCTAGAACTGCTTATACGAAGGCACGTCTCCAGGAGACGCAAGCCGAGAAGGCAAAGTTGACGTCACTCGGCGTGCTGCTAAGTGATATGAATCTCATTCCCGGTGCGGGGGTGGTGTTGGCGAAGGAGGAGATTGCACCGTCGTCTGCGCAACGCTTCGTCGAATCTGTCAGCGATTTGATGACAGAGGCGAGACTGACTCATCCGAGCGTGGAAGCGGCGCGCGCGCAGGCGGACGCAGCGGAGGCTAGCGAAGCGCAGCTCCGGGCTCAAGGGTTGCCCAAGTTCAGCCTCGTCGCAAAATACAGCCGGAACAATCAGCCGGCTAGCTTGGGGTTAGGGGCACCGCAGTTTGCTGCGACGGGACATGACTGGTACGTCGGGTTTCAAATTCAGATCCCCTTGTTCGAAGGGTTTGGACGCGTCTATCAGGTCCGTGAAGCGCATGCGAAAGCAGAGCAGAAGCGATTTGAGTGGGACGAAGCAAAGCGACAAGTTGGCCTTAACGTGTGGAAGGCCTATCAGGACCTCCAGGGCAACACAGTGAGTCTCCGCACAGTGGAGGAGTTGCTCGATGCAGCACAAGGCGCGTTCGACGCCGCAACGCGGCGGTATTCCATCGGTGCTACGAACATTATCGAATTGCTCAACGCGCAGGCCTCGCTGGCTGATGCAAAGCAGCAGCGTGTACAAGCTATTGCAGATTGGAACGCATCGCGGCTTCGACTGGCGGCAACGGTTGGACGGCTTGACTCAAACGTGTTTGCAGAGCTCAGCGGAAATCTACCGAGACGATAGTGTGCAGATTCTTTTTATTCACCAAAACCTTCCGGGGCAGTTTTGCCATCTGTTAGCCAGCTTATCCGCCGCCCCCAATATCACGGTGTTTGGACTGGGTGAGGCGAGACGGATTCGCGAAAACTACAAGCGTTTACCTCCGGCAGTCAAGGTGTTTGGGTACTCATTCTTGCCCGACGACGCTGGCAATCGCGTGGCCGGGGAGGGCCGGCTGAACACCATGCTTCGTCGCGCTCGGGCGGTCGCGAAGAGTCTGCGCGAGTTGCGCCTTCAAGGGTTGAATCCGGATGTCGTATACGGGCACCCCGGATGGGGGGAGATGCTTTATATACGTGATGTATTTCCGAACGCCCGCATAGTCAATTACTGCGAGTTCTACTTCAATCGGCACGGTCAGGATTATGGTTTTGATCCCGAGTTCTCCAGAGCCGTCGACGATAACTCAGTAGCGATTTCGGAGAATATGATCCACTCCGCTAGCCTTCTGACAAGTGATTGCGGAATAAGTCCCACGCATTGGCAGGCTTCGCGTTATCCACCTGAAATTCGGCAGAAGATCACCGTCGTGCACGACGGTATCGACACGACACTGGTACGCCCTGCCGCTAAGGATTGCGTCGCAATGAAGGTAGGAGATACGACGCTCTCATTAGGAGATGAAGTCATCACTTATGTGGCACGTAACCTTGAGCCTTACCGAGGGTTCCATATATTCATGAGATCCCTGCCCAGGGTTCTGCGGGAACGACCAAAAGCGAGAGTGGTAATCGTTGGGAGTGACGGCGTTTCTTACGGCCGGCCATTGCGGGGGGGGACGTATCGGCAGTATTTTTTACGAGAGGTAGGTACGCAGCTCGATTTGAGCAGAGTTCATTTCCTCGGCCACCTTCCGTACCACCAGTATCTCCGAGTGCTGCAGATATCGACGGTACATGTGTATCTCACATACCCCTTCGTTCTGTCATGGTCGATGCTGGACTCGATGGCGTCTGGCTGCCTGATTATTGGGTCGAGAACTGCGCCTGTGGAGGAAGTGTTGCGCCACGAAGAAAACGGACTTCTAGTCGACTTCTTTGACGTTGATGGCCTTGCCGAGCAGATAATTCTCGCCTGCAGTAAGCGACGAGAGTTGTCCGCGCTTCGGTTGGCCGCTAGAGAGACCGTGTTGAAATCATATGACCTTCGAGATGTTTGCCTGCCAACGCAGATGGAGATTCTGCGGGTTAGCCCAGGCAGATATCGCTCGACAGAAAAAGACAAGGAAATTCACCCCGCGTCAGGCCTGTAGGTCGACAACGTCGTCCGCCAGTTAGAGCAACGCCGATTGAAGATCGATTGCGTAGATTGGACCCATCCGCAGGGAGAAGAGGGTCAACCAATGGCGATTGGAGCGTGTCGCAAACTGACAAGGGTCTCGCGCGACCAGGTGTACCCCGATAGGTTGCCGCTTGAGTCGATCACAGGGTTATTCTTCAAGTCTTCGGCTCGTTGGATGATCGACTGATTGATTTCCGCAATGCGCTTCTCCAACGGTTCGACGGGGTTGCCTTGCGCCAAATCGACAGCGATTATAGGCGCGGAGTCTATGTCCCGGGATCTAATCCAGCAAAACATCCATCCTTGCTTCTCCAAGTCCGCGCGTGCCGTCCACTTTAGTACCCCCGGCACCCTCGAATCACATAGGACCGCGACCTTTGCGATTGGATTCGCGAATGAAAGCACACCCCAGGGGGGGATCTCGTATCTCGGCCAGAGGGGAACGCGAAGCATTCGAATCACTTCCCAAACGACAAGCTCACGCTGCGAAAGAAGCAGCTCCCATTGAGCGAAGTCGGCTGCCGGACCCCGGTTCATCCAGCATGCATGTCTCTCGATTACTTTTCGATGAAATGCGTCATAAATTTGACGAAGTTGCTCACGTTGGTCTCGTGACGAACTGTCGCAGCTCACATAACCGGACTTGAGCGTTTGCTGGAGCGCGTCCTCGAAATCAAGCGACGATACGGGGCTATTCATCAGAATATGTAGAAAGCTCAGAAGTATTGGTCTAGCGCAGGACTGCGGATATCCTAGCGCTAGTTGGCACTACCGGCTATGCCCAATGACCACTTCCACCAAAACGGCACGTGTTCCCCTGTTTGTCCCCAACGGGCCTGCTCCTACGGAGGAGCAGCTCGCCATCCAGCTCGCTAACGAAAGGGTTTGCTTGGTGCAAGCAAACGCCGGTGCGGGAAAGACCTCCGTTCTTGTCTCAAGAATCGGTGAAGCCATCGCGCGCGGTGTTTCGCCCTCACGAGTATTGGCGCTGACCTTTACCGATACTGCAGCTGCTGTGTTGCGAAGGCGTCTAGCTCAGGCTGGTGTTCACACACGGTCTGCCGAGCAGGTCTCGGTGTTTACCTTCGACAAGTTCAGTCGACACGTGCTTGCACAGTTGCCCGGAGACGGTTCGAGAGCAACGCAGATCCATTTGGATCGCGAATTGTCGCCATGGGTGGAGCTGGCTATGAATGCTGTCACTGAGGACGTGACAGAGCGTTACCCAGCAGAAGCATTCGATACGAATCATGTCAATATTGCCGAAGCGATCGGAGCAATGCGGCGTCTTAAGGGCGCCGGCGTCTTGTTCGACGACGTGTACGACGAGGTTCAGGAGGAAATGCTTGATCACCTTGGCGTCACTCGCGCTCAATTGATTGTCACAGTTGAATACGAACGACTCCGACGTGGCCGAAGTGATGAACCGCAATTCCGCGACCCGTACGACGCGACGTATGATTTGGCGGTGCAATTAGGCATTGGGGCTATTGGCGACACGTTTCTTGGCCCATATAACCTTGTTGTTTGCGATGAGCAGCACGACTTCAACGAGGCAGCCTACCGGGTGCTTTACCACGTGCTGCGGGCAAACGGGTGTCGATTCCTAGGCGTCGGAGACAAGGATCAGGTGATCCACGCGATGCTAGGTGCCAGTGATGTATATATGGGGCAGCGATTCGAGGGCGACTTCTCACCGATGGCGATTTACCCTCTAACTCGGACGTTTCGCCATGGCCCGCACATCGCATATCCCATCGCCGCGTTCAAACAAAAGCGAATTGACTCATACGCTCGTGAGCACACGCCAATCAAGATTGTTGTTGGTGAGAGCACGGACTATGGTGTTGCCAATGCCGTTGTTTCTGATGTTTCGGACTGGCTAGTGCATGGGTACGAGAAGGAGACATGCGCTATTCTCTTGCGCGACTGGCATCAAGCTGCGCTCATCGAAGAGCTGCTCTGGAAGGGAGCTATTCGCTACCAAGCGCCAGACGGGCTAAATTTCCAGCAACGCGAGGAAATCCGGTTTGTGCGGGGCGTGTTTGCCTACGCCGTTGACGGAATCAAACGACTAGAACCGCAAGATCGCGTTTCTATCGTGGCAACGCTCGCTCTGTTCGGTAATGTTCAATTTGATGGAAATCGGTTGCGAGAAATTCAGGCTATTTTGGCGAAGTCGCCGGAATTGTTTGAGGATTTCTTGAGATCGTGGCTCCTGGGAGGAGCGTCTGGGGCGCAGCCGACTGCTGTGGGCCGTCTAGTCATGGAGCTTCGTGAAAATGCTGCAACGTTGACGGCAAAAGACGCCTTTGAGTTGGTCCGGAGGCGCATCGATTTTCAATCAATCGCGCGCCGACTGTATGCGTCGCCATATGACGTTAATTTGGTTCTGCGCTCGCTCAATGCGTTCGAGAGCGTAATGTCGTCAAAGCTGGAAAAACTTGAGCACTTCTTCGATTCGTGGATCGAGAGCATTGCGTTTGCCACAAGTGGTCGACGCGTTTCGCGTCTATTAATAGATACCGTGTCGAATGTAAAAGGGCGTGAGTTTGATCGGGTTATCCTGCCGTACATGGATTATGGGGAATTCCCGGATATTAATGCCGTATCGAAGCACGAAGAGAATCTGTTCTACGTCGCTGCCACTCGGGCCAGGAAGAAGCTTGTCCTGATCACCTCATCGCCTCAGCTTCGTCATCCAAGTCCGTTCCTGAAGCGTTTAGATCTTGCGAGAGCGGAATTGCGTGCGGATAATGAGCTGGACAGAAATCAGAATGATCTACAGCAAGGCGATTCGATCAGGATTTATTTGAAGCACTACAATCCTGAGGATCGCGACGAGATTGAAAGCTTGGGTGCCTGTCGCGATCGAGCCCGTCGCCAGTGGTATATCACGTCAGATATGGATGTAGAACCATTCTTGCCTTGGTTGTGATCGGAGCCCGCGCAGACCTCTGCTTTCCACGCATGCGATCGCAGGGCGACGTGTTTGATGCTCCGCACACGAGACTGATCATCGATCGGATGGCGTCAGGCGTGCAACATTCCCATGCTGCTGTAGACCCTCCTCGATCTCGACCTGGAACTTGTCTCGGATTGCTCCTTGGGGCTGAAGTTCTACGTTGAGATCTCCGCATTGAGGTGAAAATCGCAGTGACATAGCGTGCGTGCGCTCAATAATCGCGAGCGTTGCGAGTGACGCGCTGGGCCACGAAAGACCGGTGCCTGGACCAGATGCAAGTGCTGTCTCGCGCGCGTCGTCGCAACATAGAGCAAGCGGCGTTCTTCCTCGATGTTCTGCTTATGTATCTCTCTAATGTGCGGGATAGCACCATCGGTTGCGTTGATTACGATGACATGGTCCCATTCCTTACCCTTCGCGGAGTGAATCGTGGAAAGTGTGACGCCGAATTGACCGTGTTGCCGTTCAACGAATTCTTTGAAGGAGCGCACCGATTTGTGCTCACGAATAAGTGGCTGCCATAGGTTCAGTTCGTGCTCGACCGAGGTGCGTGCATGCCCTTGCCTTGATTTCCGCAGCGCCAACAGGTACCCACGTTTAACTGCGTTGAATCGTCCCTCGAGACTTCCGGCTCTAGCAGCAGCCAAGAGCGTCCTCGTTACGCCAAATACGTGTGTATCCGGAATCGGGCCAAAGATCTCCAAAAAGCGGCTTGCAAAGGCCGTCCGTCTGGCCTTCGAAAGGCTCTGGCGCAGTTCCTTTTTATTCGCGTTCACCAGACGCAGTAGTTCCAGCATCGAAAGCAAATGATCTCGTTGCGTTTCACGGTGCATTGGATTCACTGCTACGCGATGGGAGCGCAGCACGCGTTCAACGAGACGCAATTCGTTCCGGGTTCGGGCCAGTACGGCGACGCGGTCTGGGGGAACGCCTTGCGCGCTCAGAGTTCGCACGAGGTCCACAACGTACCGCTCCTGACCTTGTTGGGACCTGCACCGTTTGAGGACCGGTTTAGGGCCGTCGTGCGATCCATCAATTCGGTGTGAATTCAATATCGAGGACGCAAGGGCTGCCGTCTGGTGGGTAAGCCGGAGCGACGTGCTCAGGGTTGCTATCTTTACATTGAGCAACGCCGCAATGTCTTCGACCTGAGTTCCCATGAAGGAGTAAATGGCCTGTCCCGGATCTCCGAATATCCGCAGTGTCTTAACGTTCTTGCAGATCGCAACAAGCAAGTTGGCTTGAGCGACATCCATGTCCTGGTATTCGTCTACCAGCACGTGTTTGATCTCCGATTGATGTCCCTGCGCAAAGCGCTGCCCAAGCTCAAGCATTTGGGCGAAGCTAAGAAGACCTTGGTCACGAAGGCGCCGATTAAACCGTCGCGCAAGTCGTCGTAGTTCGCTCAGGGCAGGTGCGTAGTGCTGAGTTGATGATTCAGGATCCAACGCGTGACGTTCTTCCAGAGCGGGGGCACCGTGCGTTTAGATCAGGAAGTTCAAGAGGCGGCGCTGCTCAGAAGCTTTCGCGAGCCTGATGCCATGCTGACGTAGCTGACGTACAAGCCGCTTGTTGCGCGCGATGGTCTCGGAAATGGCAGCCGCCATCTGCCCTGAATTCGCAACTGAAAAGCGACGATTGGATGATGAGCGAACGATTCCATTTGCGAATCCGTGAAAGGTGCTGACGCGCACCGCTGGATTGCCGATGCGGTCTTGCAGTTCGTCGCGGGTTCTATTGCCAAAGGTCAGAATTAGAATCGAATCTGGGCTGACGCCTTGATCCAGTAGATGGGATACGCCGGCTCGAAGTGTTTCGGTCTTGCCTGCACCAGGGACCGCGTTGATCAGAAGGCGGGGGGCTCGCGAATTGACAACCCGGGTCTGCTCTTCTGTGAGGGAATGATCCATCGTAATTTGTTGGTCGGAGTACCTTGCTAGGTACGATCTGCATGGATGTCATGCTTGCGAATTTGCACACCGTCAGTCGTTGCGAAAAGTTAAGATGTGGTGCGTTTTCATCCGGTAAACATGCAGAACAATGGTCCGGATGTAGGGGGCGATGGGAGAAGATTCTGTGTATTTATCATTCCTAGGCTTGGAGGTCGCATGGACGGGCAGGCTGTTACCAAATGTCGATAATCAGGCACGCATTTGTGTCGTTAGAAGATGCTTGTTGTCGATACACGTTAGCGTCCGACGAATGATCGGCTCTGCATGTAGACAATTCTGAAGGACGTATGCAGGTGCATAAGCGGGGGCTGCACGGTGCTCGTGCAGAAAGTGCGTTGCGCGACTTCGAAATGCGGAACCCGATAGCCCTGTGCGAGCAGACAGTGCCGCGCCGAGCCCAGCCTTTGACGAAAATTCGTGTAAGCGAAGAACCGACTGCCAGAAGCGAAGGTGATCGAACGAAATGCAATCGTCGAGGGTGTTTAAACCGATCGATGAGCATGACGCGTGATCTGCAAGACGTTGTTCAATGTGACAGCATGCCGACGGATGTCGACCAGCGAGAAGCTTGCTCCGTCTGTCCACGTAGAACACGGTACTTTTCGGACTTGGCTTGCCGTTGCTACTGGTTCTTCGATTGAAGTAAACCGTCGCATCCTCAATCTTCACCGATGCACGCGTCCACCGCACCACCATGTGTTCGAGCAGATAGCGTCCGATATCTGTCGCATGCCTCTTGTTGGACGTTAGCCAGTCAATTGCGATCTCGGCACGACTGATTTTCGTCAGGTTGCGCACTCCAACGATGCGAGATAGTTCGACCAACGCTTCAGGCGTCGGTTGAAATAGTTCGATCTTTGTAGCCCATATGCGGTGGTATTTGTGCATCGGGTACCGGACCTCGACCTTGTTGCAGTCGTTGCCGATCCTGCTATTGATAACGTTCTCGGACAGTCGATCGTCAACGTAGATCGTGATTCGGTCGAATGCGTGAATGATGCCGCTGAACAACGTCCGAACGCATTTCGTTTTCGTTGATGGCCGGCGTATTGTGCGTCGTGGCTGCATGTCGCTTCCATAAAGGTCTGGAACTGTGGGATGCCAGTACGGAATGCCTGTTGCGCGCGTACGTGGGCCATTTTGTGGAAGAGGGGGCGATGCCGAATTGGTTTGCCAACGAACTTGCGCGGCCTCTCTCTGCTGATGTATTTACTGATGTGCCGCCCCTTTGAAAAGTACGGGCATGACGCTTCCTGGACGATCTCGTTTGCGAACATGCGAAACGTGCTGATGTGAACGTGCGTGGTGTTGATTCGGCCTCGAAGTTCATCGCGTTCTAACGTTGATGAACAAGATCGATCGGGGGTTGGCGGCCCGCCAGAGCAGGTGCGCAATGCTGGCTCGAAACGTTTTGGTTTTGCGTGCTAGGGGAACAGCGGCGACGAACAGGCGTCAGGCGCTCAAATAGACCAAAGGAATTTGTCCGTCTGTTAGACCGCGATCCATGGCGATTACTGATTAGTGGACCATTCTGAAGTGATCGGGACGGTGCGTAGGTTGCGAATTTGCGCAGGCTAGGTTGATGCAGAAAGCGCAGATTTACGTCGTTTTCACTGCCGAAATGCCTTTGGATGTGACATCGATGCACGGTGTGACGTGAAAAGATTGTGTGTATATATCATTCCCCGATTCCGACGCCATACACGCATTCCCGTTGGATTTGGAAATTGACATCTGGTTTGGAACACAGACGATGCGTTGGTTCTTTGCATTTACTTGTGAGCGCGAACGCGGGATTCGAACACAGATAGCGCTGAGGAAGACCGAAAATCTCAGTTCGTGGTTTTGTTGTGCCTCAATCGATGAACCATCTGCACCGATCGGGGACAACACTGGTTGCGATCACCAAGAACGACAGTGCTGTAGACAACTCAATGATCGACTGCGGTCGATGTCTGTGGGTTCGGATGCATGATCCGCGACGATTGATCCTCGATAGTTGTCAGCCAGTGTGCTGCGATGCTCTCGGAAAGTTGTCATCTCGACCTTCGGCGGATGCGCCCTTCACCATCACTGCTGAGCAGCGATGAGCGCTGAGGAGCACCGATGCTTGATTGGTTTTCGTGTCCGAGCTGAATTGCCGGCGGCTGCGCGCAGCAGCAACTGATCAAGATTATCGGGTGTCCGTGATCGCGGAATTTTGGACGTTCGTTGAAGGCACGATCAACTCTGGCGATGCAATAACGGCGATGTCCGTTGGTGTGATGTTGCAGGATTCAGAATGATGGGCGTCATCCCGTATGACACCGACTGAAACCTCATCGCTATCGCTAAAAGATTTGACGTCAGGAATTTGTCGCAAATGCGCTTCACGAATTCGAGGCGGCTGCGATTGCGGTCTCGTATGATCCATGTTCGTTTTACGGATCTCGATCCTAGATTGAACCCATTCAAGAATCTCGGATTGCAACCAAGCAACGATTCGACCGGTCAGCGGAATCGACTGTGGGAATTCGCCGATCTTCATCATGGCGTAGATCGACGATCGGGAAAGGCCAGTGATACGTTCGACGTCAGGACGGCGCAGCAATGCAACCTTGGTCAGTTCTTCACGAATCGAAATCTGAGTGTTCATCATGTGCTCCAGCAGGCAATCGTTGCCTGGTCCGGCATCGGGCAATCGTCCCGAAGCACAACTTATTTACTGACGCCGTCGAAGTTTGAATTCGGAGCTCGCGATCGACCCCGGCAGCGGCGCACGAAATCGGAAAACGGCAATCCTATTCGTCGCGTCTGATGCCGTCCGCGCAATGACCTGTTGCTGATCGAATGGGGGGCGGAAGCGCGGCATTGTCCCGAGATTCGGCGACGTGGTGCTTCCGGTCACTGTGTTGTTCTTTGTGTACCTGGATGTGGCGATGAGCGCGCGGAAGTGTAAGCGGATCGAGATCGTGCTCACGAAGCGCGCATAGGCGCTCAAATCGCGATCGGCATCGGGCACGCGGTCGGAGCAGTGAAGAAGGGCCATTTACTAGAGACCGAATTGTTTGGCGATTGAGTTCGTTCTTCCGTGACCGGATGCTTTCCGAGGTCGTGTGAATTCATGGCGATCATCTGCTGGAACTTCGGTTAAGGGCTTCTTGCAGCAGCGGCGTCCGGCAACGGCGACCGGCGTCACCCAGTTCGGTGTGACCGCAGATTTCGGCTGTATGTCGACGTTGTGGCCGAACCGGAGACGTCGTTTGGACGCGAATGGATGCGCGCGTGACCGGGTTTGCACGGGCGATTATTTACTAGGGCTGATAACGTTCGCGATCGCTGTTCGAATTCGAAGTAGATTTGTGCCA